>ENA-UEOL01000248-UEOL01000248.1-human-gut-metagenome-genome-assembly--contig:-NODE-248-length-40053-cov-16.491270_pt1 | contig 40053 bp, 30 predicted proteins | sample MGYA00242884_ERZ507884 | MGnify/ENA primary metagenome ERZ507884 (study PRJEB26167, sample SAMN06115417) | human gut metagenome | host: Homo sapiens | place: China:Chongqing | collected 2015-03-06... | reverse complement strand
GCCATGATGAATATAATCCTGAAAATAATTGAGCGGGTTGATGTGTGGTAAGATTGTTTTCACAATATGCTCGTGATTGTGCAGAATCTCATCCAACGTATAAGCTGAAAAATGGTTTCCTGTCTGTAAGTTCAGAAATTCACGGAAAGAAAATCCTCTCAGGTTATACGATTTGACAATCCCGTTCAGTTCGGGATTCTCATCTTTCAGACGCATTACAGAAGAACCGGTAAATACAATTTTCAGTTGCGGATAACGTTCGTAGCATGTACGCAAATCATGACTCCAGTCTGGAAGCTTGAAAACCTGGTCAATAAGCAGGACTTTTCCCCCTCTTTTAACAAATTCCCCGGCAAAGTCTACTAAACTGTATTGTGAAAAGTAGAAATTATTCATGTTTACGAACAAGCAGGAACGGTCAGTCCCGAATTTTTCTTTTGCATATTGTAAAAGAAATGTGGTTTTGCCTACCCCTCTTGTACCTTTTATACCAATCAAGCGATCATTCCAGTCTATTTCATCCATGAGATCACGGCGAACAGGAGCGTTGGTATGTTCAACCAAATAATTATGTGTTCTGTAAAATGCTTCCATGAATTCTGTTTCTAGGCTGCAAATATACGAATACTTCATAATATTGCAAACTGGAGTTGTCAAAAATTCATCTTTTGATTAAGTTTTTTTGAATCTCTTCTGGTTCGTCAAAGGTGGGGATTTGTTGGTTTGCTTTTCAGGTATAGATTCTCGATTTGATAATTTGTAAAGAGGGGAATTGTCCGGAACTTTCAGCTGTAAAAACAGCACAACTTTTGCTTAATAGTCTATTATTTTAGGATGACTGTATGCAATGTGTCTACTGTTCCAGTTTATAAAAAGAAAAAACGTATGGTTATATTAGGAAAAGTCACAATTCTCAGTACTTTCAAAGAAGTACTACAGTCCTCCCGTGAAAGTACTGGAGTACTTCATAGGCAGTACTACAGTACTTCTTCGGGAGTACTGGAAACTTTGACTTCTGTTTGTTTTTGGGGAGGGAAAATTAGAATTGATAATTCTTTTCCACCCAGTCGATGAATGCCTGGTTCACCTGGCGTGTTCCTCCCGGGGTAGGATAGTCTCCACTAAAATACCAGTCTCCCGGATGGGCCGGACATGCCTCATGCAGTCCTTCCAACGTTTGGTAAACAATCTGTACTTTTGCCCGCGTAGTGGCAGGAGTCAGTAAGGCAGCAATCTTTTCTGATATTTCTTCATCGCTGAAAGGAGCATAAATTTCCTTTACGTAGTTGCGCATTTTTTCTTTAGGCAGGTTCAGCTGTTCTTTTGACTTTCTATAGGCGTATTCAATGACGTGCTGCATGTCGCGTTCTTCCAGCAGAGCGATGGCAGCCTTGAAAGCGATGAATTGCTCCATGCTGGCCATGTCGATGCCATAGTAATCCGGATAGCGGACTTGTGGGGAAGAGGATACGATGACAATCTTTTTGGGTTGCAGACGGTCGAGAATGCTGATGATACTTTGCTTCAAAGTCGTTCCTCGTACGATGCTGTCGTCGATGATTACCAGGTTGTCTTCCTGTGGCACGAGGCTTCCGTAGGTAATATCATATACGTGGGCTGCCAGGTCGTTACGGGTATTTCCTTCTGCAATAAAGGTACGCAACTTAATATCCTTGATGGCTACCTTCTCGCTTCGGATGCGTTGAGAAAGAATCTGTTTCAGTTCTTCATGACTGGGTGTGTGACCCAAGGCCTCGATTTGCTTGATTTTAAGTTGGTTCAGGTAATTGTCCAGTCCTTCCAGCATTCCATAGAAAGCCACTTCGGCTGTATTGGGAATGAATGAGAATACGGAATGGGCAATGTCATGATTGACTGCTGAGAGAATCGGTTCAATCAGTTTTTCTCCTAATTTTTTACGTTCCCGGTAGATATCCACGTCACTTCCCCGGCTAAAGTAGATGCGTTCGAAAGAACAGGGTTTTAATTTTCCGGGTTTGTTGATTTGTGCCAGTCTGAGTTGACCTTTCTTATTGACCAATACAGCTTGTCCTGGCATCAGTTCATGGATGCTTTCGGCAGGGATATTCAATACCGTCTGAATGACAGGGCGTTCCGAAGCTAATACCATGATTTCATCGTCCTGATACCAGAACGCCGGGCGGATGCCCCATGGGTCGCGTACGGCAAAGGTTTCACCGCTTCCTGTCATTCCGCAGATGACGTAACCTCCATCCCAGGATGGGGAAGATGTTTTCAGTACGTTTGTCAGGTCAATCCGGTCTTCAATGGCATGCGTGATGTCCATTCCCTTCAAGCCTTCTTCTTTGCACTGGTTGTAAAGGCGCTCCACTTCTCTGTCCAGCCGGTGGCCTACCTGCTCCAGCATGATATAGGTATCTGCGTATTTACGGGGATGTTGTCCGGCTTCAGTAATATCGGCAAAGATTTCGTCTACATTGGTCAGATTGAAGTTACCGCACAATGCCAGGTTCTTGGCACGCCAGTTGTTGCGGCGGAGAAATGGATGAACATACGAGATACCACTTTTTCCAGTGGTCGAATAACGCAGGTGTCCCATGTAAAGTTCTCCGGCAAAGGGCAGGCACTTCTTTGCAAATTCAGCATCGTGCAACTGTTCTTCCGTTAAATCTTTGTATTGTTGATGAACGTTGTTGAAGATTTCTGTAATGGCTCCCGCTCCGAGTCCTCTTTCACGGAACATGTATTCCTCACCAGGGTTGGCTTGCAGTTTTACGCAGGCTAATCCTGCAGCTTCTTGTCCTCTGTTGTGCTGCTTTTCCATCAGCAGATAAAGCTTGTTCAAGCCATACATCCATGTACCATATTTTTCCTGATAATATTCCAGTGGTTTCAGGAGCCGGATAAGAGCGACTCCGCATTCATGTTTTAATGTTTCCATCTGTATTTTGTTTTCAAGCCATATTATGATTTTCGTTTACAAAATAACAGACAATTATTAAAAGAGGTATGTGCTGTGCCTGAAAAAATACATTGTTTCTGTCTTTTTGTGATAAATGTAATCAAAATGTATTTATTCTGTTTTATTCTGAAACTTTTCTACTTGCTATATAAAGAAAATGAAAGCTTCGGTTTGTGTAGATGAAAATATTGTAATGAAAAATCCTACAAAAGTGTCATATTGGAAGTGATATTATTATTTTTGTGGACAAATAGAATGTAAACTCTGTTTTGGGTATTAATAATGAAAGATAAAATGAGGTTAGCAGGAAAATTTATGAGAAAAGAAGAGCAGGAAGTAACAGAATGTCATCAGACATCTTCCGGGCTTTATCAACCGGAGTACGAGCACGATGCTTGTGGAGTAGGTATGATTGTAGACATTCATGGTAATAAATCACATGAATTGGTGGATGCAGCCTTGAAAGTCTTGGAAAATATGAAACATCGTGGCGCAGAAGGCGCTGACAACAAGACGGGTGACGGTGCAGGTATTATGCTGCAGATTCCACATGAGTTTATATTGTTACAAGGAATTCCGGTGCCTGAAAAGGGGAAATATGGTACGGGATTGGTTTTTCTTCCGAAAGACGCGAAGGAACAGGAGTCCATTCTGAGCATCCTGATTGAGGAGGTAGAGCGTGAAGGATTGTCATTGATGCACTTGCGTTCCGTGCCCGTGAATTCTTCTATCTTAGGGAAAAGTGCGTTGGAGACTGAACCAGACATTAAGCAGGTGTTCATTACCGGGGCAACCGACCTGGAAAACTTTGAACGTACCTTATATATTGTACGTAAAAAGATTGAACGCCGTGTACATCATAAGGACTTTTACATTGTTTCCTTGTCCAGTAAAAATATTATATATAAAGGTATGCTGTCTTCGGTACAGGTGCGTGAATATTTTCAGGACCTTACCCAGCCTTACTTTACCAGCGGACTGGCCATCGTACATTCTCGTTTTAGTACGAATACATTTCCTACCTGGAGTTTGGCACAGCCTTTCCGCTTGTTAGCCCATAATGGAGAAATCAATACCATTCGTGGAAACAGAGGATGGATGGAGGCGCGTGAAAGTGTACTTTCCACTCCTTTATTAGGTGACGTGAAGAAAATAGGTCCGATTATACAGCCGGGAATGAGCGACAGTGCCTCACTCGATAATGTGTTGGAGTTTTTCGTGATGTCAGGATTGAGCCTGCCGCATGCCATGGCTATGCTTGTGCCAGAGTCGTTCAATGACAAGAATCCGATTAGTGAGGAGCTGAAGGCGTTTTATGAGTACCATTCCATTTTGATGGAACCTTGGGACGGACCGGCTGCCTTGTTGTTCAGTGACGGACGTTATGCAGGTGGTATGCTCGACCGTAACGGTTTGCGTCCGGCACGTTACCTGATTACCAAAAATGATATGATGGTGGTAGCCAGCGAAGCTGGAGTTATTAATTTTGAACCTGAAGCCATTAAGGAAAAAGGCCGTCTTCAGCCTGGCAAGATATTGTTGGTAGATACCCAGGAAGGACGTATTTACTACGATGGCGAACTGAAGAGCCAGTTGGCGGCTTCCAAGCCTTATCGTCAGTGGCTTTCTACCAACCGTATTGAACTGGATACATTACGCAGTGGACGTAAGATTTCCAATTCTGTACCTGATTATGAACGTCGCTTGCGTGCATTCGGATTTACTCGCGAAGACATAGAACGTACACTTACTCCGATGTGTATGAATGGGGCCGAACCCACTGCCTCCATGGGTAACGATACTCCTTTGGCCGTGTTGTCCGATAAGCCTCAGATATTGTTCAATTATTTCCGTCAACAGTTTGCGCAGGTGACCAATCCGCCAATCGACCCGATACGTGAGGAACTGGTGATGTCGCTGACGGAATATATCGGAGCCGTAGGAACCAACATCTTGTTGCCGAGTGAATCACATTGTAAGATGGTACGTCTGCCACACCCGATTCTGAACAATACACAGCTTGATATATTGTGCAACATTCGCTATAAAGGGTTCAATACCGTGAAGCTACCGATGCTGTTCGACGCAGCAAGAGGAGCGGAAGGTCTGCGTGAGGCATTGAATGAGTTGTGCAAGAAAGCCGAGGCGGCAGTGGATGAAGGGGTAAACTACATCATTCTTTCCGATCGTGAGATTGATGCAGCACATGCAGCCATTCCTTCTTTGCTGGCTGTAAGTGCTGTACATCATCACCTGATTTCTGTACAAAAGAGAGTACAGACCGCATTGGTGGTAGAAAGTGGAGAAATTCGGGAAGTGATGCACGCTGCCTTGTTGCTGGGATATGGAGCGAGCGCCATCAATCCGTATATGGTATTTGCCATTCTGGATGACATGGTGAAGAAAGGCGATGTGCAGTTGAATTATGAAACTGCCGAAAAGAACTACATAAAAGCCGTTTGCAAAGGACTCTATAAAGTAATGAGTAAGATGGGTATCAGTACGATACGTTCTTACCGTGGAGCGAAGATTTTTGAAGCCGTTGGTTTGGGCAGCGAAGTGCTTTCTACTTACTTCGGTACCCCTTCTTCATCCATTGGAGGTGTCGGATTGGAAAGCATTGCCAAAGATTATCAGGCATTCCATGATGCAGGTTTTGCAAAAGAGGTCGACGATTTGTTGCCTTATATCGGCCAGTTCTCCTACCGTAAGGATGGCGAGAAGCATGCGTGGAATCCGGAAACTATCAGTGCTTTGCAGTTGGCCACTCGTTTGGGAAGTTATGCCAAGTTCAAGGAATATACGCGTCGGGTAGATGAAAAGGAAAGTCCGATATTCTTGCGTGATTTCTTCTCCTTCCGCCGTAATCCGATTCCATTGGAAGATGTAGAGCCGGTAGAGGAAATTGTAAAGCATTTTGTAACAGGCGCCATGTCTTTTGGTTCTATCAGTAAAGAGGCGCATGAAGCCATGGCACTGGCCATGAACAAGCTGAACGCCCGCAGTAATACGGGTGAAGGAGGAGAGGATTCCGACCGTTTCCATGAAACCTACGATGGCATTTCCTTGTGCAGTAAGACCAAACAGGTAGCTTCCGGACGTTTCGGTGTAACCACTGAATACTTGGTGAATGCTGAAGAAATTCAGATTAAGGTAGCGCAGGGTGCTAAACCGGGTGAAGGTGGACAGCTTCCGGGATTCAAGGTGAATGAAGTCATTGCCAAGACGCGTCATTCTATTCCGGGCATTTCGTTGATTTCGCCTCCCCCTCATCACGATATTTATTCAATCGAAGACTTGGCTCAGCTGATATTCGATTTGAAGAACGTGAATCCGAAAGCCAAAATCAGTGTGAAACTGGTAGCTGAAAGTGGTATTGGTACCATTGCAGCCGGTGTGGCAAAAGCAAAGGCTGATTTGATTGTCATTTCAGGAGCAGAAGGTGGAACAGGAGCTTCTCCGGCCTCTTCCATGCGCTATGCCGGTATTTCTCCGGAAATCGGTCTGAGCGAGACACAGCAGACACTGGTACTCAACGGACTCCGTGGTCAGGTACGTTTGCAGACTGACGGACAGTTGAAGACTGGACGTGACATCATCAGCATGGCTTTGCTGGGAGCTGAAGAGTTTGGATTCGGAACTTCTGTATTGATTGTTTTGGGATGTGTCATGATGCGTAAATGTCATGCCAATACATGCCCTGTCGGGGTAGCTACGCAGGATCCGCAGTTGCGGGCACATTTCCGCGGACATTACCGTTATGTAGTCAACTTCTTCCGTTTCCTGGCACAAGAGGTACGTGAATACCTGGCAGAGATGGGATTCTCCCGTCTGGAAGACATTGTAGGACGTACGGATTTGATTGAAATACGTCCGACAACTCATGAAAAGGCTTCATTGCTCGATTTCAGTAAATTGTTGCACAAAGTCGATAACGGAGCTGCCTTACATAATGTAACGGAACAGCGTCATGAGATAGAGCACGTGAAGGATGTCAGTATGCTGGCTGCCGCACGCGAAGCACTGGAAAACCGTAAGGAGGTATCGTTGGAATATGCCATATCCAATACCGATCGTTCGGTAGGAGCCATGCTTTCTGGAGCCGTAGCTGCCAAGTATGGACAGGCTGGATTGCCCGCACAGACCATCCAGGTGAAGTTCAAAGGTTCAGCCGGACAGAGTTTCGGTGCTTTCCTTCCGCATGGGGTCAGCTTCAAGCTGGAAGGTGAAGCGAACGACTACCTGGGTAAAGGCTTGAGTGGAGGACATATTTCGGTACAGCCTCCGGTAAGAAGCAATTTCTTGGCCGAAAACAACGTAATCGCAGGTAATACGTTGCTGTATGGCGCCACAAGTGGAGAGGTTTATATCAATGGTTGCGTAGGTGAGCGTTTTGCTGTACGTAACTCCGGAGCCATTGCAGTAGTAGAAGGAGTAGGCGACCATTGCTGTGAGTACATGACCGGTGGACGAGTAGTCGTACTGGGTAAGACCGGACGTAACTTTGCTGCAGGTATGAGTGGGGGAGTTGCTTACGTATGGGATAAAGACCGTAACTTCGATTACTTCTGTAACATGGAAATGGTAGAACTTTCTCTGTTGGAAGATGCTACAGCCCGCAAGGAACTGCATGAACTGGTTCGTCAGCATTATCTGTACACCGGTTCTCAACTGGCACGTACGATGTTGGATAACTGGAGCCGTTATGTGGAAGAATTCATTCAGGTAACTCCGATTGAATACAAGAAAGTGCTGGCTGAAGAGCAGATGCGCAAACTGCAGCAGAAGATAGCCGAAGTACAACGTGATTATTGATTAATTGTTGAACAGTAAAAAACTAGATATATGGGAAATCCAAAAGCATTTCTGACCGTTCCCAGACAAGAGGCCGGATACCGTCCGGTACACGACCGTATCATGGACTTCAGTGAAGTGGAACAGACGTTGAACACAAGCGAGCGAAAGCTCCAGGCATCGCGGTGTATGGACTGTGGGGTACCTTTCTGCCATTGGGCATGTCCGTTGGGGAATCGTCCTCCGGAATTCCAGGATGCCATGTACAAGGGAAAATGGAAAGAAGCTTATGAGATACTTACCGGAACCAATGATTTTCCGGAGTTCACCGGCCGTATATGTCCGGCATTGTGTGAAAAGAGTTGTGTGTTGAAGTTGAGTATGGATGCACCGGTAACCATTCGTGAAGATGAAGCTGCCATCATTGAAGCTGCTTTTCGTGAAGGGTACGTACAGCCTCGTCAATATGAACGAAACGGAAAATCTGTGGCTGTCATCGGTTCCGGACCTGCAGGACTGGCTGCCGCCAATCAGTTGAACCGCAGAGGATATGCGGTGACGGTGTTCGAAAAACTGGAATACGTGGGAGGCTTGTTGCGGTTTGGTATTCCGAATTTTAAACTCAGCAAGTCGGTAATCGACCGCCGTGTGGCAGTGATGGAAGCAGAAGGAATCACTTTCAAGGTCAATGCCGATATTGACGTGACAAACCTTCCCGAAGGATTTGATGCATACTGCATTTGTACGGGTACGCCGCAGGCACGCGATTTGAATATCCCCGGGCGTGAACTGAAAGGTATTCATTTTGCCATGGAGATGCTGGCACAGCAGAACCGCGTGCTGGCCGGACAGCGTATTCCAGAGGAGGAACGTATCACGGCAAAAGGCAAGCATGTGCTGGTAATTGGAGGTGGAGATACGGGTAGTGACTGTATCGGAACAAGTAACCGTCAGGGAGCACTCAGTGTAACGCAGATTGAAATTATGCCGAAGCCTCCTGTAGGTTATAATCCGAATACTCCGTGGCCACAGTGGCCGGTGGTTCTCAAAACCAGTAGCAGTCACGAAGAAGGCTGTATACGTCGGTGGAGTCTGACTTCCAACCGCTTCCTGGAAGAAGACGGGAAAGTGTGCGGTGTAGAAGTGGAAGAAGTAGAATGGACTCCGGGAGCCGAAGGAGAACGTCCGGTGATGAAGCCGACTGGGAAGAAAGAAGTCCTGAAAGCCGATTTGGTATTGCTGGCGATGGGATTCCTTCGTCCGGTACAACCAGAATTCCCGGCGAATGTCTTTGTGGCCGGTGATGCAGCTACCGGAGCCAGTCTGGTTGTGAAGTGCATTGCAGGCGGTCGGAAGGCCGCAGCCGACATTGATGCATATTTAAGCCGAAAATAATTGATTACATACAAAATATAAATACAACTTTACGATTATGTGTGGCATTGCAGCTATTTTAAATATCAGAAAACAGACTCCAGAGTTGCGTGAAAAAGCATTGGCCATGGCTCGAAAGATTCGTCATCGTGGTCCCGACTGGAGTGGAATTTATTGTGGAGGATTGGCTATCTTAGCGCATGAACGTTTGTCGATAGTAGACCCGCAGAGTGGCGGACAGCCATTGTACTCACCCGATAAGAAAGTGGTACTGGCCGTGAACGGCGAAATCTACAATCACCGTGAGATTCGTAAGGAGTATGCCGGAAAATATGATTTCCAGACAGGAAGTGACTGTGAAGTAATCTTGGCACTTTATCAAGAATACGGAATACATTTTCTGGAAAAGCTGAATGGTATTTTTGCATTCGCGCTGTACGATTCAGAAAAAGATGAGTTTCTCATCGCTCGCGACCCTATCGGGGTGATTCCACTTTATATTGGTTATGACAGCGATGGCAAAGTCTATTGTGCCAGCGAACTGAAAGCGTTGGAAGGTTTTTGTGAACGCTATGAACCCTTTTTACCCGGACATTGTTATTATAGCAAGGACGGGAAGATGACCCGCTGGTACGTTCGCGACTGGACTCAGTATGAGGCAGTAGCTGATGCACCGGCATCGGTTAGCGCTTTGCGGGAAGGCTTGGAAAAAGCTGTACGTGAGCAACTGATGAGTGATGTACCCTACGGTGTATTGCTTTCAGGAGGTTTGGACAGCTCAGTCATTTCTGCCATTGCCAAGCGTTATGCAGCCCGTCGTGTGGAAACGGATGGAAAGATGGCGGCATGGTGGCCTCAGCTTCATTCCTTTGCTATTGGTCTGGAGGGAGCCCCCGATTTGGCCAAGGCACGTGAAGTGGCTGATTTCATCGGTACCGTGCACCATGAAATTCACTACACCATTCAGGAAGGTCTCGACGCACTTCGCGATGTGATTTATTACATTGAGACTTACGATGTAACGACAGTTCGAGCTTCTACACCTATGTACTTGCTGGCTCGTGTCATCAAGAGTATGGGTATCAAGATGGTGCTTAGCGGAGAAGGAGCAGATGAAATTTTTGGTGGTTATCTGTACTTCCACAAGGCCCCCGATGCACGGGCTTTCCATGAAGAAACTGTGCGTAAATTGTCCAAACTTTATTTGTACGATTGTTTGCGGGCCAATAAATCATTGGCTGCCTGGGGAGTAGAAGGACGTGTGCCGTTCCTTGACAAGGAATTCTTGGATGTGGCCATGCGGTTGAACCCGGAAGCCAAGATGTGTCCCGGAAAAACCATCGAAAAGAAAATCGTACGCGAAGCTTTTGCCGACTTGTTGCCTGAAAGCGTGGCATGGCGTCAGAAGGAACAGTTCAGTGACGGTGTGGGATACAGCTGGATTGATACGCTGAAGGAATTCACGGCAAAAGAGGTATCCGACGAACAGATGGTGCATGCGGCTGAACGTTTCCCGGTGAATCCTCCCCGTAACAAGGAAGAGTACTACTACCGCTCTATCTTTGAGGAGCATTTCCCGAGTGAAAGTGCGGCTAAGAGTGTTCCCAGTGTACCGAGTGTGGCTTGTTCTACAGCTGAGGCACTGGCTTGGGATAAAGCTTTCCAGCATATCAATGAGCCGAGCGGACGTGCGGTAACCGATGTACATGAGGAGGGATACAAAAACTAAACTGATTATCAGATATGAAAATAGAATTTACAAAAATGCATGGTCTGGGTAATGATTACATCTATGTGAATACGATGAAATACCCGCTGACTAATCTGGAAGAAAAGTCCATAGCCTGGAGTCGTCCTCATACGGGGATAGGCAGTGACGGACTGGTGCTGATTGGCGATTCGGACAAGGCTGATTTCAGCATGCGTATTTTTAACGCGGACGGTTCTGAGGCCAAGATGTGCGGAAATGCCAGTCGCTGTATCGGGAAGTATTTGTATGAATATGGACTGACTACGAAGACGGATATTCTGCTGGATACGCTTTCCGGTATCAAGGAACTGCATTTGCAGGTGAAGGAGGGAAAGGTAGAGTCTGTTCGGGTGGATATGGGAATTCCTGCCGATATTCACTGGGTGGATTTGGGCGATGCTTATCCCTTCCAGAAAGGAGTGGCCGTGTCAATGGGGAACCCTCATCTGGTTATTTTTGTAGATAAAATGGAGGAGGTAGCTCTTGCTGAAGTAGGACCAGTGCTTGAACGTCATCCACTTTTCCCGGATCGGGTAAACGTAGAGTTCGCTCAAGTATTGGACAAAGAAAACATACGCATGCGGGTATGGGAAAGAGGATCCGGTATCACACAAGCTTGTGGTACGGGAGCATGTGCTACCGCTGTGGCAGCAGCCTTTTCCGGACAATGCGGCTCCCATGCAACAATCTGTATGGATGGAGGTGACCTGACCATCGACTGGGCAGGAGAGGGGCAGCATTTGTATATGATAGGGCCCGCAGTGAAAGTATTTGACGGAACAATCGAATTAAAAGAGTAAGACAAGATATATGATACAAGTAAACGATAATTTCATCAAGTTGCCCGGAAACTATCTGTTTTCGAGCATTGCTAAAAAAGTGAATGCCTTTAAATCGGCTCATCCGGAAGCTGCACTTATCCGATTAGGAATTGGCGACGTGACTCGTCCGCTTCCGCCGGCTTCTATCAAGGCTATGCACCGTGCGGTAGACGAACTGGCCGATGCCGGAACTTTCCATGGATACGGTCCTGAACAAGGATATGATTTCTTGATTCAGGCTATTCTGGAACATGATTACCGCTCGCGTGGAGTAGAATTGCGTCCGACAGAAATTTTTGTGAGTGACGGAGCTAAAAGTGACACCGGTAATTTTGGAGATATTTTAGGCACAGGCAATAAAGTTGCGGTAACAGACCCCGTGTATCCGGTGTATATTGACAGTAACGTCATGGCCGGGAGAGCTGGAGAATTGCAGGCGAACGGACAATGGAATCGTCTGACTTATCTGCCTTGTACGGCAGAAAACCATTTTATCCCGTCTCTTCCCCAAGAATCGGTAGACATGATTTACTTGTGCTACCCTAATAATCCTACGGGAACGACGCTGACCAAAGCCGAATTGCAGAAGTGGGTGGACTATGCACTGGCACATAAGGCACTGATATTATATGATGCGGCTTATGAGGCTTACATTTGTGAGAGTGATGTGCCACATTCTATTTATGAAATAGAGGGAGCTCGTTCGTGTGCCGTAGAATTCCGTAGCTTCTCCAAGACAGCCGGTTTTACTGGAGTGCGTTGCGGTTATACCGTAGTGCCGGAAGAAGTGAAAGCCATGACGGCTTCGGGCGAGCAAGTAGCTTTGAATCATTTGTGGAACCGCCGGCAGTGTACGAAGTTCAATGGTACCAGCTATATCACCCAGCGAGGGGCAGAGGCCATCTATACCGCCGAAGGGCAAGCTGAGATTAAGGAAACCATATCCTATTATATGGAGAATGCCCGTCTGATGCGTGAAGGACTGCTGTCTGCTGGATTTACACTCTATGGAGGAGTGAATGCGCCTTATATCTGGGTAAAGGCACCCGAAGGGCTGGATTCATGGAACTTCTTTGAAATGTTGCTTCACGAGGTCAATGTGGTGGGAACTCCGGGAGTTGGATTTGGACCAAGCGGAGAAGGATTCCTGCGACTGACAGCCTTTGGCAAACGTGAGGATTGCCAGGAAGCTATGAATAGAATAAAAAACTGGGCCGGACGTTAATCCGACCCAGTTTTTAAAACCGCCAGCCTATCCCGATCGAGAGTGAATGAAAAAATGGGCGCTTCTTTCCGAGATTCAGCATGTTTCCGTCGAAAACGGTTTCCCGGACGCCCGAGTAAGGGTCAAGGTTAGAGAGGGTGTATCCCAGAGAGATTATCAGGCTTTCTTCTATTTCCAACGAAACGGAAGTTTTCAGCTGAAAGGATAAAGGCTCCGCACGGGAAGTTGTGATTTCTTCATAGTGGTGGGGAGTCCATACACCTGTGGAGTTTGGGAAATAGGCCAGGGTTATATGTTTAGTGGGTGGAAACGAACAAGTGATGCCCGGACTGAATGTCAGGTACAAGGCATATTCCTGGTCATGTCCTAATATCCACGAAGGCGTGTAGAATTGTGGCGCAATTCTGCATGCGAGGTGGGTGGACAGAACCTTTTCATCGTTCAATTCAAAGCGGAATTTTTTGTCAGCCGAGACTCCGTTGAGATGGATGCCATCCAGGCTTTTGCTAAAAAGAAAGCTGATTCCGATGCCGGCATACTTGAAGGGCTGGAAAGTGACAGACGGCTCTACTTCCCATCTGTTGTAATTGTCCAGTGCGCCCTCCAGTTGTATCTTCCAAAGTGGGCGCTTTTCAGTCTGACCGTACACTGACAAGCTACAGATTAGCAAAATGATTACAAAAATTCCTCTCATTTTAAGCTATGTCTTGTTATTTCACCGTTACTTCTTTTTTGTCGTAGAAAACCAGTCTGATTTCTCCTTTGGCGGGAGCGTCATTGTCTTTGGTTTCCAGTTTCAGGATGCGTTTCAGCGTAAGCATATATTTTCCTTTCGGCACATTCTTAAACGAAATTCCGTCACGGCTTTCGTTCAATGTACCATAATAAGCGGTATATTCTTCCAAATGTGAGGGGCTGTCCAGCGTGGCCTCCAGTTCTTCATTGGACGCGATTTTCTCACCCTTCCATCCAACCACTTCCTGATTGGTAATCGTGATAAGTTCCGAAGGAATATGTATCTCATTAATCCATTCCTTGTAGGCATAATTGGTCAGCATACGGGTTTCTTGCTGCCGTTTGCGTTGGAATACGAATGAGACTTGTTCGTCTTTTCCGAGTGCCAGTGAATAGGAATAACCGAATATTGTATTTCCATCAAAATAATGGTATTCCATCTCTTTGCCATTGGCCATGATGGATGCTCCGCCTGTCAGTTTGATTTCTTTCAGGGGTACGTCTTTCTCTGGAGAGAAACGGGCGTAGGTCAGGGTAGGCTGTGAATCAGAAAAAGCTACCAGGTAGCTTTGATAAATAGCTACATTATCGGGTAGATTTTCTGAATTTTCTTCACTGCAAGATACAGTGAAGAAAATCAATAAGCCGTACATCATCCCATAAAGTAGTTGTTTCACTTTCATGAGTCGCGTATGTTTAAATAGATTTACGGCTGCAAAGGTAAAGTGAACAGATGGAAGTCAGGGAAAAATCTGATGTACACAAATAAAATTTAATCTATTGGGAATTAGATAGTTGATAATTTTTATGATGTACATAACACTTAAAATGCGGTGATAAACTCGTCAAAACTGCTGTTTTCGATGTGCATTTTCTCCTTCAGTCTCATTTTCCGGCGCGAGATACTTCCTTTGGCAATATGGTAAATTTCGGATAGTAACGACATGGGAAGATCCATCTTTACCAGACAGCAGAAACGAAGTTCCTCTTCCGTAAGTTGCGGGTAACACTCCTTCAGTCGTCTGGTAAATCCGTCGAAGCAAGTGTCTGTGTTTTGCTGAATAATGTCCCATTCCTCTTCCGTCAGGTGAAGTGCACCTTGCGAGTTCCTTTTCCGCAACAGAGAAGGAAGCGTGATGGCATTCAGTTGCCGGTAGTATGCTACGCTTTTATTCAGCCGGTCAATTTCCTGCTGTTTCAATTTTTCCTGTTCGTGGGCCAGTGCCACTTCCGCTTCTTTCCTTTTCAGTGTTTCTTCCATGCGCATCCACTGGGTAGCCTTTAGTTCTTCTGTCAGCTTTTGCTTGTGCACGCGGATGCGGTGAAGAAGTAAAAGCAGGATAAGAATCACCACGCCTAAGGTGACCGCAATCCGGTAGAAAACCAGCTTGTGGTGCGCTGCCTGCATCTCCGCTTTGTTGGCCCGTTCGCGTTGCAACTTGTATTCGTGCATATCTTGTATCTTTTCGATGACCATTTCCTTTCGTTCGGCACTCAGCGAGTCATGCGACAGAATGTATTTTCGCATGTAGATGTTTTCCTGTTTCTCATTCTGTTTCTTTCCGTACATTTCGAATAGACGACGGTAAGCTTCTGTGCGTTGTTTTAAGGAGGCATCAGGTAAAAAAGGCAGGATGTGATGCGTGGCCGAGTCAGCTTGCAGAAGAAAGGCAAAAATGTAGCCCTTCTGAAGGTGTAAGGCGGCAGTTTCCTTTCTCGGCAAATTTTGGCAGATGGCGTTGTTGATGTAATGGAAGGCACTGTCCGTCTGTCCTTGTTCCAAATAAATGCGGGAAAGGTAAAGTTCACTCTGTGCGATGGAGACCGGAGTGCCGGAAGGCATATAGGCAAGTGCTTTCTGAAAGAATTCTTTGGCTTTTTCCGGTTGATGCGGCAGGTAAAGCATGGCTTTCTCCTGCCATAAGTTTGCATATACGGACGAGTCGTTCAGACATTGAGCGATGTTTTCCGCAGCATCTAAGAAATGAGCTTCTTCCTGATTCTCTCCTTTAAAACGGCTGATGCGGGCCTGTTCAAGATAAATCCTGAACTGCAACAGGCTATCGGTATGAGTATTTATTTCTGTAGATTCAGGGGAAGGTGCTTCAGTTGGGGAGGTACACGAAAAAACGTATACTCCCACGGCAAGTATCCCTATAATGATGAAATATCGGAGTACAGACATAGGTTAGTCAGGTTAGTTTGGAGCGAAGATACTAAAAAACTGCCTTTAAATGTATATTTTCTGAATAAATAAAGAAAATTTGGGGCTTTTTAAGCACAGGGGAAAAACGTACTTACGTTTGATAGAAAACACAAGTGCGTTTGGATTCAAACGCAAGTACGTTTTACTTAAAACGCTTAGGCGTTTGAGTTGAAATGTACTTGCGTTTTTTGAGGTTTGAAGTGTACTGAAAATAGTTGTCAGTTTGAAGATTAATTCCTGACTAAGTTGACAAGTCAATATGTGAGGGATAGATTTAAATTTAGACAGAGTAAATTATATCATAATTTTATGCATTATCAGTAGATTTACACCCCCAATTATAAAACCAATAAATGCATAAAAAACTAATAATTGAAATGGTAATATATGGATGGTATTGTATATAGCCCAAATACAATATGGAAGACAGCATAAGGTTGTTACAATTGCAGGTATATATTTTTGCCAAATGATAAATTGCAATAAATGAATGAGGAGATGTAAGCTGAATGCCGCAAGACAACAATACCAGTAGATGATTTGCCCTGTATATATACTGATAGTACAACATGTGGACACAATGATAAATTCTTCAGCAACAATTATAGAAAATTTATGTGTATCAATCTTTGATGCTTTCTTTATTATTGGGTATAAATGGGGGAATCGTTGAGTTAATTTGATTTGATTATGATTTATCCATTTTTGTATCATGATTATTTCTTCAAACTCATGTATCATGAAAAAGATTGGAAAAAGGAATATTATAATTATGAAATCACTCATGTTGTCTGTTCTTATTAAATTCTATATTATTAATTCGTTTGCAAAAAGAAATCAAATATCTTTTTTAGCTAATCGTATATGATGGACATTTTTTATCGCAGCCAGTTATTAATTTTTTGTTTGTTTGCCTATGCAAGAAGTGAAAGTTATAGTATTAATAAAGTGTAATTTGTTTGATTCTCATGATGTTTAAAAGTTAGCTTGATAAAATACAAAAATATAAAAATATGGATAGGACTCATCATTAAAAGAATTCATTTTTCATTTGTTATTCTATTTCTTATTCTTTAGATTTGCCGTTATAGTGTAGAAACATAGTAAAACGAAATGGAACATTTGCAGGATAGGCTGTCCAAATGGCAGGTAATGGCTTTGTCTCGCGAGTTGCATCATGATGAGGCTGGCATCGGTAAGATGTGTGACCTTATGCTTTATGCGGAAGATGCACAGTCGGCATACAATGCGGCATGGATACTGTATTATTTATCAGCAGAAGACAAAAGACTTTATGTCTCTCCCTTTTATGATAAGATTGCAGACTGGGCAATGAAGCCTTGTTTGCATATACGTCGGGGACTTGTTCTATCTATTTTGATAGAGTTGTCTACGAAGCAGAACTTCAGGACAGGCTTGTTTGATTTTTGTCTTGCCCATGCTGTCGACAAAAAGGAATCGGACAGCAGCCGCTCGATGATGATAAAACTGGCTGCAAAGATGTGCCGGTTTGTTCCGGAGCTGGCAAATGAACTGGCGGCCTGTCTTGATATGCTGGAATACGAAATGACGCCAAGTATCGTAGCAGCCAGGAGAAATGCAATGAAAGTAGTCGAATCGCTGAGAAAGAAAAATGATGAAATGGAGTAAAGTAATAGGAGTATGGTGCTGTTTTATCCCACTGGCTATTTTAAATGGAGGACTTCGTGAATATGTATGGCATCGTTTCTTGTCTGAAAGCACAGCTTTGGCATTAAGCGGTGTATTACTTGCAGGATTAATTTATGTGGTAACATTTTTGCTTTTACCACCTATTAAAGACTTGACGAAAAAAGATTGTATTCTTGTAGGAGGATTATGGATGTGTCTTACGGTTTGTTTTGAATTTGGACTGGGATTGTCATCCGGTTCTTCTTGGAAAGAATTATGTCAAGCATATAATCCTATGACCGGAAATCTGTGGATATTGGTGCTATTGAGTACTTTGTGTTCACCGATGTTTGTATATAAGAACTTTAAAAAATAAGATATGACTGACAATCAAGAAAAATCATCTTTACGAAAAATCCCTAACGTAGGTTCACAGACTGAACAAGACCTGATAGCCATGGGGTATACCTCTATCGCATCACTGAAAGGAAAGAAAGCAGAGGATTTGTATGAGGAGGAATGCCGTTTGCGTGGGTGTACGATAGACCGATGCCAGCTTTATCTGTACCGGGCTTTAGAGTATTTTGTTCATACGGAAAACCCGGATAGAGAGAAATGTAAATGGTGGTATTGGAAAGATGATTATTTTTATCCCTCTCCGTGTGGAGCTAGGTGTGTGGACTGTGCGTCATTCCCAAAGGAATGCAATGGATGCAGAAAGATAAAAGGTAAGGTGTGCTGGCTTCAGTATACAGGCGATGCGGTATGTCCCATCTGGAAATGCTGTAAGGAACAAAAGCGGGAAAACTGTGGAGGATGTCCGGATTTACCTTGTGGTCGTTTTATGAAAGACCCTTCCATTTCGGATGAGGAAAATGAAGCTAATTTGAAAAAGATGATAGCTAATCTTGCAATGTATAAAAAATAAAATATACCGCACATAATTATGGAAACAGAAAGACTGATACTCAGACCGTGGCGTGAGGAAGATGCCCTTCCACTCTATAAATATGCCAAAAACCCGGCTGTAGGGCCGATTGCCGGTTGGCCACCGCACACGTCTGTAGAAAACAGCCGAGAGGTGATACGTGATATTCTTTCAGCACCGGAAACTTATGCGGTAGTGTTGAAAGAAGCCGATGAACCTGTTGGCAGTGTGGGCATTATGTTTGGAGACAGCGTACACAGCGCTGACATGCAGGAAGGAGATGCAGAGATAGGTTATTGGATTGGAGTCCCTTATTGGGGAAAGGGGCTGATTCCGGAGGCCGTCAATCGCCTGTTGAGGCGTTGTTTTGAGGAACTGGGAGTAAAACGAGTGTGGTGTGGTTATTATGACGGGAATACCAAATCTCGCCGAGTAATGGATAAATGTGGTTTCAAGTTTCATCATACGGAAGAGGGCAAACCTTCTCCATTGGGTGATGTGCGGACAGAACATTTTACTTTGTTGACAAAAGAAGAGTGGGAAAAAATGAATCATTGAAACTATGGATAGTGTGGTAGACTATATTATTCGTCCTTTGTATCCAGAGGAAATCCATTTGTTGAGGGATTTTCTTTATGAAGCGATTTTTATTCCTGAAGGAGTTGAACCTCTGCCAAGGGATGTGGTGGATTTGCCTGAGCTGAAGCTATATATTCAGGACTTTGGCAAGAAACAAGATGATTGCTGCTTGGTTGTCGAGTATGATGGTAAGGTGGTTGGGGCAGTGTGGACACGTATTATGAATGATTATGGTCATGTGGATGATGAAACTCCTTCACTTTCTATTTCTTTATATAAAGAATATCGGAATAAAGGGATGGGCAGACAGTTGATGAAGGAGATGATGAAACTGCTGGAAAGTAAAGGCTATCATCATGTTTCTCTTTCCGTTCAAAAGGATAATTATGCTGTTCGTATGTATTTAAAACTTGGATTTACAATTATGAAGGAAACAGAGGAGGAATTTATTATGGTGAGAGATATAACGAAAGAAGCGAGTAATTATCAACGTTTTTTGTCTGGTGAGTATTGTAATAGATTGGATTCTGAGGTCTTGAATATGATTATACAGACAAGGGAACTCTTATCAATGCTTGATAATATCACCTTGTCAGAAGAAGAAAGAACTGCATTGTTTGTTCGCATGCTGGGCAAAGTCGGACAACATTCCAGTATTGGTCGAAATTTTACTTGTCAGTGTGGTAAACATATTTTTATTGGTGAAAAAACAATCATCAATGACAATTGTACGCTGATGGATGAAAACTATATTTACATTGGTAGTAAAGTTTTGATAGCTCCTCACGTACAGTTTTATACAGCCACTCATCCTGTGTGTTTTGAAGAGCGTTTTGTGGAGGACTGGAATGAAAACTCTGGAGAATTGTTTTTTAGAACGAAAGCCCTGCCTATTACGGTAGAAGATGAAGTATGGATTGGCGGTGGAAGTATTGTCCTTGCAGGAGTGACTATTGGTCGGGGAAGTGTAATAGGTGCGGGAAGTGTAGTTACAAAATCTATCCCAGCACATTGTGTTGCTGTGGGCAATCCGTGTAAAGTCATTAAATGGTTAAAGCCTAACTATAACATTCGTCCGCTTGAAGAAAAAGACATTCTGGAAATGCAGCACTTGTTCCGTTCTACTGTGCTTAATGTGAATTTAAGGGACTATACAAAAGAAGAGGTAGTAGACTGGGCTTCTTGTGGTGATGACGTATCCCACTGGAAGGACCTTTTGTCCCAAAATTATTATATTGGGGCCTTTGATGAACAAGGTAAGATGGCTGGTTTCTCTTCTATGAATAAAGAGGGGTATTTACATTCCATGTTTGTGCACAAGGATATGCAGGGCAGGGGAGTAGCTACCCTGTTGCTTTCGGAAGTGGAAAAGATGGGCAAAGCGTATGGAGTTGATGAAATTACCTCGGAGGTCAGTCTGACTGCAAAACCGTTCTTTGAACAAAAGGGCTACAAAGTAGTTAAGTCACAAAAGTGCAGAGCCAATCAGTTGGAACTGACAAATTTCGTCATGTGCAAGCAGATTCTTTGATTTATCAGACTACTTTTGTGGTTACAAGTGTGTTGAGCTTATTTCATGTTGAAGCTTTTCCAAGAACTGGGCAGCATGAGCTCCGTCCATTTGTGTATGATGAAACTGAAATGACACGGTCAGGTGTTTTCTGAAAAAACGTTTTTTGAATTTTCCCCATATCAGGAATGGATTATTGAAAATACCGCTGTACATGCCAACTGCACCGTCTATCTCGTAGTTCACGAGCGCAGAAGTACCAATAACCATGCTTTCCGTTAAATCGTGGTTCTGACAGGTTTCGGCCACTTGTTTGGTTAGCTGGAGGTAGTTGTGATTAAACTGATTCAGGTCTTCAGAAAAAGGTATGTCGCATGAGCTTACCTCTCCATTCTTGTTTGTTACAATTGTATTAACAGCGATTGTATCATATTGAATCAGCTTTTTGCCAACTGGAAGCATATAGAATTCCTTGATGCCGGAAGCTGCTTTACCAATGCACCAGCACATCAGCATGTTCAGTTTTAGTCCTTTCTTTTTACTGATTCTTACAAGATTAGTTACATCAAGTGTCTTGAAAAATGTGACCATTGGCATAGGGGCCTGCATCCACATTTTGTATGCGTATGCACGTGTCGTTAAGGCGGGGTTTATTTCTCTCATTTTTGTGTGTACTTTAAATTAGAGCACAAAAATAAAACAGGCCTTTGATTACGGATAGAATAAAAGAGACATTATATTGGAGTAGTAAATAAATCGGAATATGGCTCGCATATTTTTATCAGTGATAAGGGGGTATATCTGCTTAATTCCCTGAATTCTCTTATGAAATGCGATTGGTCTGAATAACCGCATTGATAGGCTATCTGGGTTTGACTGATATTTTCAGTCTGATTCTGCATAAGCTTAAGGGACTTCTGAAAACGTACGATTCGTGCATATTCTTTCGGATTCATCCCGACTGTCGTAAAAAATATGCGTTCAAATTGTTTCTTGCTCAGACAGGCAATAGATGCCAGTTCTGAGATTGGAGTATTGGGAGTAGAATACATTTGATGAACGACTGCCGCAATCCGGTTTATATCCACTTCACGTTTTGTGGTAAAGTTGGTTCTTAGTTGTGAGAATAACCATTGTTCGATAAGACTTATACAGAGGTCTTTATCGTCACAATCAAAAATTCTCGTCGCAAGACAATTTAATTTCTTGTTCTCCAGTCCATAACCGGAGACTTCCTGATTGTAGAATACAGAAATGGGAATATTAAGAAAAGCACTCATGGCATAAGGATGAAATACAACTACAATCATTTCGACACTATCTTCTGCACTGATATGGGATGAGAAATTCACCTGTCCACTAATAGTCAGTCGATCCTGCTTTGTGTTTAATTCCGGAATATATAAAGCTGATTTCTTATGAAATATGAGTTGGGGGCAACCGATTGGGAAGGTGTAAGTCTTTATCGGCTGATTACTTTCAAATATCCAATAATATCTGACGTAATCTTGTAATAATTGGCATGGCTTGTAAAATTTGAATCCCTCTGTCATTGCTTTTCGGTATTCAGTTAGACAATGTACAAAAATATTGAAGATATTTCGTTATTTTTGAATTTTGAAAATAATAATTAATCTTGAAAGATAATGAATTTGTAAGGTGCAAATTGAAACAACAAGAGATGGAAATACATAATTTACTGGATGCAAAATCAAGAGCCGAATTGCGTGAATGGCTCATGCAGAACCATAAAAAGGAAACGGAATGCTGGGTAGTGGTGAAGCGTGGAAGGCCTGTGGATGATGATACGTTCTGGTACATTGATGCTGTAGAAGAAGCGCTGTGCTTCGGCTGGATAGACAGCACTACAAAGAAAATGGCGGATGGCGTAACAGCCCAGAAGCTTTGCCCACGAAAGCCACGAAGTAATTGGTCGGAGCTCAACAAGGAAAGATGTCGCAGAATGGAACGGTTAGGGCTGATGAAAGATGCTGGAAGAGCCGTTCTGCCGGACATGTCACCGCAAGGTTTTACCATAGATAAGGATATATTGCAAAGATTACAATCCGATTCTGTAGTATGGAATAATTTCTGTCAGTTACCGGATTTATATAAACGGGTAAGAATTGATACCATTCAAATCAAGAGGAATCAGCCAAAACTTTTTGAAAGCCGCTTGAATAAGTTTATAGAGAATACACGAAAAGGGCTTCTCTATGGGGAATGGAATGATAATGGGAGATTATAAGAATACAAAAAGTATCAATCTGTCTCTATTTTCATTACCTTTGTGACATAGATGCTAAAAATAAAGATTGTTCAACACTATGAAATGGCAAGTGTGCATATAGCTGTGCATAATAATAGCATTCTCAATACAGGCTATTAATAATATATAGGTTTGTGATATAAGTCTGTATCTCTCTATTTTGCCATTATATCAAATTATTACATTATAAATAAGTTGTGTCATCGGTTGACATGACTTGTAGTATTTTATCATGTTGAACAATGAATTATACGTATAAAAATATATGGCTCATCAACTTTCCGGTTATGATGAGCATTCTTATCGAACAACTTATAAATATAACTGATGCCATTTTCTTAGGTCATGTAGGTGAAATAGAATTAGGAGCATCTGCACTTGCCGGAATCTGGTATCTTACCATTTACATGCTCGGCTTCGGATTCAGTTTGGGGTTGCAAGTGGTAATTGCACGGCGTAATGGTGAGCGACATTATCAGGAAACTGGTAAGACTTTCTTTCAGGGATTGCTTTTCATGGTGGGTTTGGCAGTTTTGTTGTGTACTATTTCGAAAGTTTTTTCACCCATGATTCTAATCCAACTGGTTGCATCAAAGAAAGTATATTCTGCGGTTATTAACTATTTGGACTGGCGCATTTGGGGATTGATGTTTTCTTTTCCATTTCTTGCGTTACGGTCTTTCCTGGTCGGTATCACACTAACAAAGCCTTTGAACACAGCTGCCTTTACTGCCGTATTGGTAAATATACCTTGTAATTGGCTTCTTATATTTCATTTCGATATGGGAATAGCCGGTGCTGCAATAGCATCTTCATTTGCAGAATTATGCTCATTGGTAATATTGTCTATCCATGTTTTACGAAAAATGGACAGAAAGGTTTATGGCCTGAACTGGCAGTTTGATAAAAATATATTGCGCCATGTCTGTCAAGTTTCTATTTGGAGTATGTTCACCCCGTTTATAGGGGTGGCTTCATGGTTTGCTTTCTTCGTAGCCATTGAACACTTGGGAGAGATTGAGTTGGCGGCAACGAATGTCATACGTAGTATATCTACTCTGTTTTTTGTGATAGTTAATTCATTGGCGGCAACTACCGGTTCATTGGTTAGTAATCTGTTGGGAGCAAGACAAAAGCATCTGGTTATCCCATTATGTAACAGAATTATTCGTTTAGGATATGCTATAGGTTTCCCCCTTATTGTTCTTTGTATTATTTTCAGCAATTATATTTTTTATATTTATTCAGGAAATGGAAACTTAATACAGATGGCTCGTTTACCGTTTATAGTAGCCCTGTTGAATTATGCTTTTGCCTTACCTGGTTATGTATATATGAATGCTGTAACCGGAACCGGTGCTACGCGTATCACTTTCATATTTCAGACTGTAACTATTGTAGCTTATCAGATTTATTTATGGTCAATAAGCTATTTCAGTACATCTCTTTCTGTATATTGGACCGCTGAATATTTATATGTGATATTACTTGGACTACTCGCTGTTATCTATCTCAAAAACAAGAACTATTAAAAGTTTGAATTTTCTGACTTCGCGTCACCCTTTTAGAGTGATGCGAAGTCAGAAAACTATCTATCAACATCAACGTATTGTAAAATTAATGTTTTGATATGATGAGGTCAGGAATTGATTTTAGATTACATGGAATCCTTGTCGGAAAGTGTTGACGGATTAGATTTCATCTAATCCTCTTTAATACCGTATTGGGCACCGTAAAGCCGCAGTGCGTCATGAACCGCCTTTTCTCCGAATTGTTGTATCATATCTTCCAGGTCGTATTTCAGTGCTTTATCGTCATGAGGGGTGAGACACATGACGCGCGACTCCATGTCGCAGTAACCAGGCAGCCTGAGGAACATACCTTGCGTAGACTGGTTGTGCAGTGACCACGCCGTTATCGGATATCGGAACGAGGTCGCTTCGCAGAACATATAGGCCATATCCTTGACATTGGAGATGTCCCAGCGGTCGAGTGGCTGATTGAAGCTTTTCGCTTCGTTGAACATACAGTACATATTCTGTACGTTCGAGACATTCCAATCGTTCAGCGGCTGGTTGAAGCTCGAGGCTTTGGAGAACATCTCGCGCATATCTTGCACATTTGAGACGTCCCAGTCGTTCAGCGGCTGGTTGAAGCTCGACGCTTCGCAGAACATTTCACGCATGTTTTGTACGTTCGAGACATTCCAATCGTTCAGAGGTTGGTTAAATGCTGATGCGCGCACGAACATCTCTCTCATATTTGTGACGGCTGATACGTTCCATGCACCGACAGACTGGTTAAAGCTCTTTGCCATATCGAACATGTAGCACATGTCAGTAACGCTGGAGACATTCCACGAGTTCAGATTCTGATTGAAGGAGAAGGCACGGTAGAACATGTACTTCATACTGTGAACTTTTGAAACGTTCCAGCCATCGAGCGGCTGGTTGAAGTGCTCTGCGCAGGAGAACATGTTGCTCATGTCTGTTACGCTGACCACGTTCCATTTCCGTAAAGGCTGGTTAAAGCGTTCGGCTTCGTTGAACATGAAACTCATATCCGTAACAGATGACACGTCCCAGGCTTCAAGTGGCTTATTAAATCTGTGTGCTCCTTCGAACATGTGGGACATATCCCGTACGTTAGAGACATCCCAGCTGCTTATGTCGTGGTTGAAGTAGATTGCGCTGGCAAACATGTGCTTCATCGTTACTATATTTGATGTATCCCATGTCTCGATACCGGCGAAGTTACTGCGTTTAGACTTTCGGAAGAGGCCTTCCATGTCGGTTATCAGAGATGTGTCGATATTGGCGAGCGGCATTTTTGCACCCATGTCCAGAAGTTCTATCAGCTCGCGTTTGGAGCGGGGCTTGCACTTCACGTCTCCCACATTGGTGCGGACGGAACCTATCAGCTCCGGATGGGCCGCTTCAAGTTCGCGCATATATTCCGCGGTGTGTTCGCTGCCGTAGCGTGAGAGTTCCGTGTATACTTCCGCCGGGTGGAGCTTGTCCAGTTTTTCTTTCAGCCTTGCGCGGCAGTTCTTTTTGGTAGCAAGGTGGAAGCAAAGCGTCAACGTCTTGACGTCGGTGAATTTCGGAGCGTACAGGAACATATTGCTTATGTCGCAGAACCGCGGTATCAGCCACATATCGAGCGACTGGCTGAAACTGCGTGCGTTTTTAAACATACGTTCGGCATCTTCTACGCGGCTCACGTTCCAGCGGTCGAGCGGCTGATTGAAGCTTTTTGCACCGTCGAACATGCGTAACATATACCGCACGTTCGAGACGTCCCAATCATTCAGCGGCTGGTTGAAACAGACCGCCCCCTCAAACATCCCTTCCATCCTTATTACGTTCGATGTATCCCACATGCCGATATTCTGATTAAATTTGGTGCAGCCGGCGAACATCCACGCCATTTCACGGACTTCCGATGTATCCCATTTGTCGAGCGGCTGGTTAAACTTCTCGGCTTCGCAGAACATACATGAAATTTTTTGGACCTTTGAGACGTCCCAATCATTAAGCGGCTGATTAAAGCTGCTGCAGCAGCCGAACATCGACTCCATATTTGTTACGGACGATACGTCCCAATCCTCTAACGGCTGATAAAATTGCTGCAGCCGCAAAAGATGCATTCCATGTTCGTTACGGACGAAACGTCCCAGTTTCCTATGGGATGGTTGAAATATTTCGCCCTGAGGAACATTCGCTCCATCGTAGTGACGTGCGATGTGTCCCACGTTTCCAGTCCGTCGAAGTCGGTACGTTTTGAATCGCAGAACAGCCAACTCATATCCGTTATTAGAGATGTATCGATGTCGCCGAGGCAAACAGTCTCATTGTTCACTAGCTCCCTCAGTTCTTTCAAACTGCCGGGTTTGTACAGTTTACTCATAATTATGTTCCATATATTTGTAAATACCAATAGAAAAGTACACCATTGGTTAACTGAACAGTGTACTCATAAAAAGATTTTTAAAGGAAGGAAAGAAAGCCGAATTAATCAACTGAATAAATTAAATTTGGGGTTTCTTAACTCAAAAGGATTGTCAGGCTATGATTGTGGAAAGATAAGCCTTTTCAGCTAACAATCCAAAAAGAAAACACAGAGGCCACGACCTTCACGGTCGCAGCCTCTTTCTCAAACAACCAATAAGAAATAAGAGATAATCCTTTAGGGGATGGATTATCTGATGAACAGCAGTTCTCTGTATTTGGGTAATGTCCACATCTGATCATCCACAATCAGTTCCAGCTTGTCGATGTGGTAGCGAATCTGTTCCAGCATCGGAGTAATCTTGTCGTGATATTCGATGGCTTTTGCACGTTCGTCTACAATCTTGTTGGCTACTTTTCGGGCTTCTACCATAGTATCTACGTGTTCTTTGATGTAAGAAGTGTGTTCTGCAATCTTACGGATGATGGCCATGTTTTCAGCAGACAGCTTTTCGGCCTCTTCTGTAGGGAAGATTTGCTTCATCTTGTAGACATTGTCAATCAGTTTGCTCTGATATTCAATGGCTACTGGAACTACGTGGTTCATTACCAGGTCGCCCAAAACGCGAGCCTCAATCTGGATTTTCTTGGTATAGGTTTCCCATTTCACTTCGTTGCGTGCTTCGAGTTCCTTGCGGGTCATGACACCGGCAGATTCGAACATGCGTACGCTGTCTTCTGTCAGATACTGGTCGAAGATGACCGGACAGCTGGTTTCGCAATCCAGACCACGGCGTGCTGCTTCTTCTTTCCATTCGTCGCTGTATCCGTTGCCGTCGAAGCGGATGGGTTTGCTAATCTTGATATATTTACGGATTACCTGAATGATGGCTGAAATCTTCGGTTCACCTTTCTCTATCAATTCGTCCACTTCTTTCTTGAATTCGGTAAGCTGTTCAGCTACGGCTGTGTTCAGGGCAATCATGGCGCTAGCACAGTTGGCCTCAGAACCTACGGCACGGAATTCAAAGCGGTTTCCGGTGAAGGCAAATGGTGACGTACGGTTACGGTCGGTATTGTCAATCAACAATTCCGGAATCTGTGGAATGTCGAGTTTCATACCGTGTTTGCCTCCTAAAGCAATCAGTTCGTCGGTTGAACTGTCTTCCATGTGGTCAAGCACTTTGCTCAACTGGCTGCCTAAGAAAGAAGAGATGATGGCGGGAGGTGCTTCGTTGGCTCCCAGACGGTGTGCGTTGGTAGCGCTCATGATGGAAGCTTTCAGCAATCCGTTGTGGCGGTACACAGCCATCAGGGTGTTGACGATGAACGTGATGAAACGCAGGTTCTCTTCCGGAGTCTTTCCCGGAGCCATCAGCAGGGTACCGGTATCTGTACCGAGTGACCAGTTGTTGTGCTTACCGGAGCCATTGACGCCCTTGAACGGTTTTTCGTGCAACAATACACGGAATCCGTGTGTACGGGCTACTTTCCGCATCAATGACATGATGAGCATGTTATGGTCTACGGCCAAGTTACACTCCTCAAAAATCGGAGCCAATTCAAACTGGTTAGGAGCTACCTCGTTATGGCGTGTCTTCACCGGAATACCTAATTCGAGTGCCTGGATTTCAAGGTCTTTCATGAAAGCTGCCACACGGGTGGGAATAGCACCGAAGTAATGGTCTTCCAACTGCTGGTTCTTGGAGGCTTCGTGTCCCATCAGCGTACGTCCTGTCAGCAACAGGTCCGGACGTGCGGCATACAAACCTTCGTCTACCAGGAAGTATTCCTGTTCCCATCCTAAGTAAGCCATCACTTTTTTTACATTCGGGTCGAAATAGTGGCAAACGTCTACTGCTGCTTTGTTGACTGCACGGAGGGCTTTCAGAAGCGGAGCTTTGTAGTCGAGTGATTCACCAGTATAGGCAATGAAGATGGTTGGAATGCACAAGGTGTCGTCTACTACGAACACAGGTGATGAAGGATCCCATGCGCTATATCCGCGAGCCTCGAAGGTGTTACGGATTCCGCCGTTCGGGAAAGATGAAGCATCCGGTTCCTGCTGTACAAGGAGTTTTCCGGAGAACTCTTCCATCATGCCACCTTTTCCGTCGTGTTCTACGAATGCATCGTGTTTCTCGGCTGTTCCTTCTGTCAGTGGCTGGAACCAGTGAGTATAATGGGTAGCACCCAGTTCGCTGGCCCATCGTTTCATTCCGGCGGCCACTTCATCGGCAATGTCCCTGTCCATTGGTGCCCCGTTGTCCATGGCATCCACCAGTCGGGCATAAACGGTGCTGGGCAGATACTTGAACATTTTTTCACGGTTGAACACGTATTTCCCGAAATATTCACTCGGACGGCCGTCAGGTACAGCCACGGGTTGCGGCTTGGCCTGAAACGCTTTTTCAACGACATTGAATCTTAAACTTGTCATCATACTTCAATTTTTTCGTTAGTTGTTATTCAGTTATTCTGTTATTTGTCTTTTTGTGTTGCCGGAAAAGCCTGACAGTTGCTTTTCCGGCAGCAAAGAATCATTATCGGTTGTAGGCTGATTCCCCATGCTCATAAATATCCAGCCCTTCTTCCTCTACCCGTTTGTCTACCCGGATGCCTATCATCCTGTCTGTGACCTTGAACAGCAGATAAGTCATGACTGCGCTGAATACGATGGAAATCAAAGTAGCTGCCACTTGTATCCACAGCTGGTGCCAGTCACCGTAAAGGGCTCCTTCCGCCCCTTCTTCGCCTGTAATGAAACGGGTGGCGAAGACACCGGTCAGGATAGAACCGATGATACCGCCCACTCCGTGCACACCGAAAGCATCGAGAGTGTCATCGTATTTCAGCTTTGGCTTGATGACGGCTACCATGTAGAAACAGACTATCGGGGTTATCAGTCCGATGAAGAAGGCTCCCAGAATACCGGTGCTTCCGGCAGCGGGTGTGATGGCTACCAGTCCTGATACTGCACCCGTACAGGCACCTACGGTAGTCGGCTTCTTGTTGTAAATCCAGTCGATAGCCATCCAGGTAAGCGCAGCCACACAGGTAGCCAGGTGTGTCACCAGAAAGGCATTGGCGGCGATACCGTCGGCACAAAGGCCGCTTCCGGCATTGAAGCCAAACCATCCCAGCCACAGAAAGGCGGTTCCCATAAAGACGAAGGTGATGTTGTGCGGAGCCATGGGATGTCCAATCTTATAATCGCGCCGTTTCCCTATCAGTATGGCCATGACCAGGGCTGCGATGCCGGCATTGATGTGTACCACGGTTCCACCGGCAAAGTCGATGGCACCCATCTGCTGGAGAAAACCTCCTCCCCATACCCAGTGGGCCATCGGTATGTACACCAGGATGCTCCAAAGCACTGTAAACATCAGGAAACCGGCAAACTTGACCCGTTCCGCAAAAGCTCCCAGAATCAAGGCGGGAGTAATGACGGCAAACATACACTGGAAGAGTACGAACATCAGTTCCGGAATCCGGCCTGTAGTCAGGCTGGAAGTAGTGATTCCTTGCAGGAAGAGCTTGTCGAAACCACCGATGAAATGTCTCCAGACGCTGTCAGTCTCCATCAGGCTGCTGCCAAATACGAAACTGTAGCCGAACGCTACCCAGAGTATGCTGACTGCTCCTACGATGAGCAGACTCTGCATGATGATGCTCAAGACATTTTTCTGTCTGACCAGTCCGCCATAGAACAAGGCAATGCCCGGAATAGTCATCAATAGAACGAGCAGGGTGGCCACGATTATCCAGGCCGTATTCCCTGAATCCAGTATCATAGTTGTATCCATATATCAATTCGTTTTAGTTGTAAATGTATTGTATAGTAGCTTGTAAAACTTTTATTTCTCCTGTTCGGCATTGTAGAGGGCGATGTCGCCCCGTTCTCCGGTGCGGATGCGGATGGAGTCTTCCACGGGGATGATAAAGATACGTCCGTCGCCGATTTCTCCGGTACGGGCCGATTTCATGACAGCCTGTACGGTCTTCTCCACATTTTTGTCACGTACTACAATGGAAATCAGGATGCGTTCTATGGAACTGGTGTCATACACCACTCCCCGGTAGATACGACCTTCACGGGTCTTTCCGACACCTCTTACTTCATAGTAGGAGAACCATTCGATGTCGGCGGCCAATAATGCCTCCTTTACTTCTTCGAATTTGGTTCTACGGATGATTGCCTCAATCTTTTTCATAATAAATTGTATTTGTATTTTGTATTGTTTGTTATCCTGTATAATCTTTTTTGCCTCTTGAAATCACTAATCCTATTGATGTTGTATTGTATTTGTATTGTAGTATATCTTTTGGGTTAGAAACTTATGCCAAACACAAAGTAGGCTCCTTCTGTGGCTGGATTCCAAATGGCCTGTGCAAATACGGGAAGCGAGTAGGAATCTGTGATTTTGATTTCCTTGCTGGCTCCGAGGCATATATTTGAAACTTCAAATCCGCTTGCCCCATTGTTGTAGAAACTGGTTTCCCATGGGGTAGCACCTATTTCTGCCGACCAGTCCAGACCACCTAACTTGAAGGGGGCTGCGATGCTGAAGTAGGAAGAATAAGCACGGTCACCGTTTGCTTTTACGCCATCAGCTCCTGCAAAGTTTGTATACCAGTTCACGGCTAAGGGACCGAAATCGTAACCTACTTGTGCTTCGAACACATGTGAAGTGTTGTGGGCACCATAGTGAAAATACTCAGGACCGCCATCAAACCAATAATCAGTGACAGATACGCTGAATCCTCCTGTACTGTATCCAAAAGTAAGGTCGAATTCCTTGGTATCTTCTTTATCCAGTCCTACAGAACCCCAGCCTGAAAGGGAGAAGCCTTTGTAGGATACGGAAGCAGAAGGTTGGATGCTCACATTTCCTAAATCCTGTCCACGCCAGATGTATCCGCTTACAAGGTCAGCTCCAATATCAGCTTCTACTTTGTTTTGTGCCATTGAAATGACTGGAATGCCTGTCATTAAAAGCAGTGCGATTCCGGTAAGTTGCATTCTTTTCATTGCTTTCGTGTTTTTAGTTAATGTTTAAAACTCTTTACTTTTAGTTGTAGTGTCTTTTTGTATTGTATTTAGCTGTATTGTCTTTCTTTTTGTTTTATCGATATGCAAATATACTTTCTTTTAGCTGTTCTTAAGCATAAAAAGGTGTGCTTTCTTCTTTTATATTTTCCGTAGTGCAAAATTACTTGTTTTTACCCTATTTTAGGTTTAAGTTTGAAATATTTTTCATTGATTTTTTGCGAATTTGTTTTTCCGGGAGAAAACTCTCAGAGAAAAAATATTCTTCTTTCGACGATGAAGAGGAGGAAGTTGGAAATACGGAGCTGTTTTTTCGTATTTTTGTAGGGTTTTAATTGAAAAAGCATGTTTCCGAACGTATATTTGTTTAATCCGGATTATGATATGGCGATGGCCGATTTCACTCCTTATTATAAGTCTCCTGCAGAGATTATGCGTATGATTGCGGATTTATCTGTTCTTCCATGGTGGTTTGCTGAAGAAGGAAATTGTGTGAAGGTGGAGAATATGGCTCTTGTATCTCTTTTGCAGAAGCAGTTGAGAGAGGTGTGTGGAGGAAGCATGGAGGTGGAAAGAAGGCTCGATGAGTTATTGCCACGTGCTGCTTGGACGGCAGAATGGCCTTCAGTTCGTTATATTCCTTGGGGATGGACACCTGCCTTGGTGCATCGGCTCAGACAGGAAGGAGTAGAAGAATGCTTTTTGCCTTCGGAGGAAGCTGTCAGGCGTTTCCGTTTTCTCTCGTCTCGTCAGCGTTGTCTGGAGGTATTGCCTGAATTACTGAAAATAGACGGGACTTGCGGGGAGATGAAAGCCTGTGTATCTCTGTCTGAACTGGAAGCGTTTCTGCAGGAAAGAGGAGAATTGGTATTGAAAGCTCCATGGTCGGGAAGTGGGAGAGGACTGCTGAAAGTATCTTCTGCCAGTTGGAATACGCAACTGGCTGGGTGGGCCGCACGTATTCTGAGGGTACAGGGAGCTGTGATGGCGGAACCCATTTATGATAAAGCGGTTGATTTTGCGATGGAGTTTTATGTGGAGAAGCAGAATGGAGTCCGTTTTGCTGGTTATTCTTTGTTTGAAACAGATGCCCATGGAAATTACAAGCTTAATCTTTTGTTATCGAATACAGAAATTGAGCATCGGTTGTCAGCGTATGTATCTCGGGAGATTTTACATGAAGTAAGAAGCTGTCTGCTTTCCGCGCTTCAACGGTTGCTGAAGGATGATTATAAAGGGTATTTGGGAGTAGATATGATGATTTGCCGCGTTGCAGGAGGGTATGTGGTGCATCCGTGTGTGGAAATCAATCTTCGCATGAATATGGGAGTGGTGTCTCGCCTGTTTTTTGATCGTTATGTTTCTCCTTCTTCTTCGGGGCAATACGTGGTGGAACATTACGGGGCTGAGGGGGAGGCTTTGGAAAATCATCACAGGTGTTTATCTGCCTATCCGTTAAAGATTGCTCAAGATGGGCGTATCCTTCAAGGGTATTTGCCACTGACTCCGGTACAGGCAACCACGCATTATCAGGTGTATGTGGTGTTGAGTGATGCGGGAGTGTAAAGAGAATCATTCGCTTTTTAAAATAAAAAACAGACCGTTTTGAATGTGAAAGCATCAAAACGGTCTGTTTTTATTTAGGATTCTTATTCAACTAAGTATTAGAAGAAGAGGTAGCGCTGGTCTGCAACTTTTGCTTTCTGATACAAGTCATTGATTAACTGGTTACCTGCAATACGCACAGCCATGTTAGTCAATGTAGTTTCTTCTTGTTTTGCATCAAACTTCTCGCTTCCTTTTTCTTTTGCGTATACCTGAATCATGTATACTCCACCATTACCTTTGATAGGTGCGCTTACCTTGTTGGCAGCTGTCTTAGCAGCTACAGCACCGATAACCGGTTCGCTGCTGCGCGTAACTGAAATGTAAGCAGGAGCACTGAATGTAACGTGTTTTACAGAATCACTTACAGCATCCTTCATTCCCTTCACCTGAGCAATGGAGTTATACTTCTTCATTTCTTCCATAATCTTTTCAGCTTTCTTATCGCGGCGGATTTCAGCTCTCAGCATTTCAGCTACTGAGTTGATGTCGCGATAACCGGCTTCATGAATCTTGTCAAGAGCAACTACCATCAGATGGTCATTTTCACCACATTCATACAGCGGAGAAACTTCACCTGGTTTCGCAGCAAAAATCCATTTCAGTGCTTCACGAGTAGAACGTACGCCACCTACATAGTGTTCTGCGCTTGAAAGGTCTGTGCGAGGCATCAGTGTATAACCGCTTTCTTCTGCATTCTTCACCATTGAGTCGATAGTAGTGTTCTGTGCTACAAACTGGCTGAATTTGTTGTATGCTGCATTGTAAGTTTCTTTGCTGAATTCTACTTCACGTTTAACGACAGCTACTTTGTATTTAGTCTGCATGCTCTTTTTGTTCATTACCTGCAGAATCAGGTTAGCTTGTCCCATGTTGAGGTTAGCCAGTTCGTTTACAGGCTGGTTCAACAATGTGTTGATGAACTTGCTGTTGTCTGCATCCAGTTCAGAACCTTCCCAGCTCTGTGCATTTACCCAAGTTGCTTCACCTGTCTGTCCGTAAATCTTAGCTACGGCTGCGAAGTCAGCACCACCTTTCAATGCATTGTAAATACTGTCGGCCAGTGTTTTTGTCTTTTCTTCAGTGTCAGCATATACCTGAATCTGACGGAACTGGATTGAGTCAGGAGAAGAAACTTTTGCAAGCAACTTGAATGCATTGAATGAATCGTCTGTCTGATTGTAGTAAGGACCGTATACTTCGTTTACATTTGTAGAGTCAAGGCGTGAAGCTACGTCTGCAGGGAATACGGATTTGCTTACCGGAACATCAGAGTAGTTTACTGAAGAACCTGTAGAACGAACGAAAGTACCAAAATCAGCTGTTGTGCTAGCCAATTGGTTGCTGTACTCAGTTACTTCTTTTTCTACAGCCTTACGGTCTGCATCAGACGGAACTACTTTTACGTCAATGTAACGGATGTCGCGTGTTTCTACAAGCTGCTTGAACTGTTCTTTCTTTTCGTTGTAGCGGTCTTTGATTTCACTGTCAGAAACCTGAACTGTAGAATCATTGATAGAGCTGTAGGGAACACCAGCTAACAACAGGTCGCTCTGTTCTGTGCGTGAGTTGAATGCATCTTCAGCAGCTACAGGGTTAGAGATTAAAGATTTTGTTACCAGGTTCTGGTATTTTTCAGCCAAAGTGCTTTGTGCCAAAGTCTTTTCTACAAACTGCCAGAAAGCACCCATTTTCTGATAGTATTCTACATACTGTGCAGGCATTTGGCTTGCATTCAGGTTTGCATAATCTACCAGGAATTTCTTTAGCATATCTTTATCGAACATACCAGTCTGCGGGTTGCGGAAAGGAGTCTGCATCAGCAGCGGGTGGGTACCTTGGTCAATGATGCTTTGTATTTCAGCGTCTGTCACTTTCAAGCCTAATTTTTCTGCCTGTTCAGCAATCAGCTTGTTGTTGACATAACTTTGCCATACCTGATCTTTCACATTGTTCAACTGGTCTTCTGTCAGCGAATTCAATCCATTGGTCAGTTTGATGACTTCACTGAGTTCGTCCACCATTTTCTGATAATCTTGTGCACTGAGAACTTCCCCGTTCACTTCTCCTACGTCTTGTTTACCTTGGTGCGGCTGGAGTACTTTCCATGCGTCACCGGCAATAAATGCAAAAAGGGCAAGACCGATTACGATGACCAACAAAGGTCCTTTGCTTCGAATTTTTTGTAAAGTTGCCATTTAAAGTTATTATTTTTTTGTTTATTGTTTTTATAGTTCTGTTATTAGCGCACGAAGATACAAAAAATACTGTTTAGTCACTATTTTCTCTCAAAAAAATGCTTATTTCGTGGTAAACAGTTTGACCAATTCTATTTTATTGGCGCTTACTTTGATAATTTTGAAGGTAAAATTCTCAGTCTGAATGACGTCGTTTACTTTGGGTATGCTTTGACATTCATTCAGAATAAGTCCACCGATGGTCTGGTAGTTTTCGCTCTCAGGCAGATTCAGGCCAAAGGTTTCATTTGCTTATTCTATATCTATTCTTCCGGAGAAAATGTATTCGTTATCCGATATCTGCTTGGCGACGATGGATGTGGTATCATGTTCATCTTCAATGTCGCCTAGGATTTCTTCAATCAAATCTTCCAGTGCCACGATACCTGAAACGCCTCCAAACTCGTCTACTACTACAGCTAGTGAACGCTTTTGCTGTTTGAAAATTCGCATCAGTTTGTGGGCAGCCATTGTTTCAGGCACAAAGGGGATGCTACGAATACCGTTTTGCCATTCGTCGTTGCTGCGGAACATTTCAGATGAATGAATGTATCCCACAATGTTGTCGATATTTTCTTTATAAACGATTATCTTGCTGATACCATTTTCAATAAATACCTTTTTGAGTTCAGTGAGCGGAGTATCAAAATCCACAGCTATGATTTCCGTTCGTGGAATCATGCAGTCACGTATTTTGACATTGGAGAAATCAAGTGCGTTGCGGAATATTTTAATTTCATTGTCTATTTCGTCTCCTTCTTTGCTTTCTTCGATACTGCTTTGAATAAAGTAATCCAAATCGACCTTGGTAAATGCTTTTTCCCGGTCTTCTTTGTTTGTCTTTACCCCCACAAGATGAAGAATACCGCTTGAAAGCAACGATGAAAAACGACTGATGGGGTAGAGTATGATGTAGCATGCAAATGTAGGCACGCTGAAAAATTTCAGAGTAGCGTTGGGATTAATCTTGAAGAGCGTTTTGGGAAGAAACTCTCCGGTGACAAGAATAATCAATGTGGAAATTACGGTTTCTATAGGAACAAGCAGTGCCTGATTTGAAATCACATCTGCCAGTATATAATGTTCAATAAGTTGAGCCATCAAAATACCATAGATGACCAATGCAATGTTGTTTCCTACCAACATGGTGGAAATGAAATTATTAGAGTGCCGGTAGAATACGGAAAGGATGTAAGACGATACATTGTTCGTCTTTTCCATTTCAAAACGTAATTTGTTGGAAGAAACAAAGGCGATTTCCATACCAGAAAAATAGGCTGAAAACACCATAGATATAAGTAGTTGGATGATAAGCTCCATACTAATAGTTTTATTTGGAAGTTTGTGTGCTGTCTGCCTGGACAGCATTGTCTTCAACGGTAAAGATTCCCGTGTTGTTATAGATTTGGTATTCGGTCATTTGCTGATTGGATTCAAAACCGTATCCAGTCAGTACCTTGTCAACCTGTTCGATTCGGATAAATTTATCAGAATAGATTTTCTCTTTGTCCTGATCCCAGAACATTAGTTCCGTGTCGAATTTGTCGCCTCTTTGGCTTTGAATATGGACGTTTCCACGTAGTTCCCATAGTTTCTTGGGCTCGTAGTAATAAGCTGTGTCGGCTTTGATACTTGCATCTACATGGAAAAGACTGTCGAATTTCTCCAGATAGATTCCTTTTTCAAACGCCCAGAACGGAGGATTCCGGTGGCTGTAGATAAGCCATTCAGCTGTAATAATCTTGTATCTGATCATTCCTGAGTCAGACACGAGGGTGGTTACTCCTGTAGTACGCATGTCGGGAAGAGAATCTCCTTCTTTTACGGCTGCAGCAGTAGGTTTCTCTTTGTTTCCGCATGCAGGAACAAAAAGAAACATAACAGTTGCCCATGTGGCAACTGTTATGTTGATAAATAATTTATATATGTGCTTTTTTAGTCTGGTTGACATATACTTATCTGATGGTTGTTGTTTCACCAATCCATCCACCGATTGTTACCGAGTTACCTTTCTTCAAGCCAAGGAAGAAGAGGTCTTCGTCTTTCGGAGTATGTCCGGCGTATGTATTGATCAGCTTCTGAGCTTCTTCTGCTACGCTAGGATCTACGCTCTTTGCGCGCTGCAATTTATCGATGGCTGCAAAGTAAGTACATTTGTTCAAAGCTGCTTCGTCGCTCCAGTTCGGGCTTGATGCATACATCTGTGCAATCAGGATATAAGCTTTTCCGTAGCTTCCGTTGAAAGAGATAGCTTTGTTTGCATATTGTTTAGCCTTGCTCAACTGTTTTTTGCTGAACAATACTACTGCTGCGCTATATGCATAGTCCGCTTTTTTGTCTGCTTCCTGTTCCAGTTCAATGGCCTGGTCAAAATATTGCACACTCTTATCCATGTCACCTTTCTTGTAATACATGTATCCGCATCCTGCTGCGGTAGCGGCTGTAGGTTCAATGGCATGAGCAGCTTCGGAAGCAACGAAATAAGCTTCTTCTTCTGTACATTTCAACATCTGCATAACGTTGATAACCTGTTTCAAGTAATCCAGATTTGTCTTGTTCTGGCTTACTTTCGGACCATAGATAGCCTGCAGGTTTTCACAACTTGCTGCACCACTGTTGATGAAATATGCATCCACATTGTCTTTTGCTGTTTTCAACAACTTTTTGTCTCTTTCTTTTGTCGCAGCTTTCAAAGCTTCATCGGCATAGCCTGAAGCAGTCAGGTAGTCTTGGATGAACTGTTCCTTGTGAGTGTCATCGCTCTTCAATTTGCGGGCAGAAATATCCATCAAATCCTGGAACATGAAATAATCTGAGGCTGCCTTTTCCAGGTCAACAGCTTCTTTGACCATCTGATAAGCCTTATTTATATCTATGTTTGCTCCGGAGAACGCAATGTAATCGTGGGCTTTCATTCCGAGGATAGAGCCTTTTGTGGTCGGAGTTCTTACCAACTGGTTCAATCCGTCAAGGTACTTGATACGTTGGTCATGTACAGCCATCAATTCATCCAGATACTTTTTCTGCTGAGCAGCATCTTTAGAACTGGCAATTAAAGCACGCAAAATCTTAGCTCCGTTTGTATAAGTACTAACCTGAGCTAAAGGTGCTTCTGTAAATACAGCCATCCAAGGCTTGTATGCATCTGTAAAGTTGTCAGTCTTTACGTATTCACTGTAAATACTGATGTTCTGCAAACAACGGATACTGTCTTCTCCATGTCCGAAACGAGATCCGTCTTCTACACCTTTCTGAGCGAAAGCTGCTGTGGTACCCAAAGATAAAGCACACAGCATTGTAAACATTTTCATTTTCATCGTATGTAAGATTAGTTGTTCATTGTGTTTATTTTCATATTAATTTACTCTCCATTTCATGAACCAGTGTTCGTTGAATGTCAATCCAATCTTTAAGACAAATCGATTTTCTGATAGCATGTCGCTTACAGAAGGATTGGCATGAATGTACTGTCCGGTAATGCTTAATACACTGTTTCGTTGGTATAGCTTTAAAGGCAAGCCCAATCCGACACTGACACCGTATTCCTTGGATCCGTCTATCATGCTCGATGCAACAGGTATCCGAAGATTGGAGTTTGCATAATAAGCTCCTGCTCTGTAACGTATGCGGCTGAGATAGTTCCGTCCGAATTCGTTAGGTAGGAATTCTGCACCGACAGCTATTTTAGAACGGTCTTGATACAAATCTGTCCGATTATTATACTTTACTCCGCTCCATTGTTGCAGTGTATAGTCTGCTTCTACGGTCAGATTCTTTTTATGTTTCCAGGCTAAACCTCCTCCATATATATGAGGTATTCCGTAAGAGTCATCTATTTGTTGCTGGTTTACGACAGAATAATTAGTTCCGTTAGTAATCTGTGTTCCTTGGTTGTCATGTCCGTTTAGGGTATGTCCTAAACTATAGGTAAGACCTAAAGTCAATTCATTTTGTTTGTTTATCGGCTGGGTATATTGAAGACCAAAGCTTGCATTATAACTGCTGATAGATACCGTATTGTAGGTTATGGTCTGGTCGCCGCCGTTGCTGAGACTGGCTGTCGTCTGGTAATTGAGCTTACCATATAAATAACCGATATTAGCACCGATAGATAAATTATCCAGAATCTTGAATCCAACACCTCCAAAAATTTGCTGCAATCCTCCATCTCCGTAAAAATTATTGGATATGGTAACATCGCTGCTATTCTCTATTTCTTTTGAACGGGTAAAGTTATACCCCACTGTAGAAAAAGGAGTGTATCCAATCGTCATGCCCAGTCTAGGATGCAAGCGAAACTGCATTCCGATATAGTCGAAGCTGGAGTTCTTGGCATTGGCTTTGTATTTCCCTTCCTTTACTTCAGCAGCTTGTCCAGTTCATCATAAACGGATTTGACGTTCGTGCCGACAATGACCTGACAGGC
>ENA-UEOL01000213-UEOL01000213.1-human-gut-metagenome-genome-assembly--contig:-NODE-213-length-42189-cov-9.934508_pt1 | contig 42189 bp, 37 predicted proteins | sample MGYA00242884_ERZ507884 | MGnify/ENA primary metagenome ERZ507884 (study PRJEB26167, sample SAMN06115417) | human gut metagenome | host: Homo sapiens | place: China:Chongqing | collected 2015-03-06... | reverse complement strand
GCGTTTAGATGATAAAGGGGGAATTGTTTTGACTTATGGAATTGCTTTTCTCGTTATTATTTTTCTGGTTTTATTTATTATTGCGGCTAAGACCTGTTATGTAAAGGCACCTCCAAACGTGGCTTATATCATTTCTGGTATTACGAAGAATCCGCGTATCCTTATCGGTATCGGCGGCTTTAAAATTCCGCTGTTGGAGCGCGTGGATATGCTATATCTGGGGCAGATGTCCGTAGATATCAAAACCAGCCAAAGCGTTCCGACCAATGACTTTATCAACGTTAAGGTTGATGCGGTTGCCAAGATTATTGTTGATAAGGAAAACGGTATTTATCTGGCAGCGCGCAACTTTTTAAATATGGAGCCGGCGGATATTACGCGCAGCCTGCAGGATTCTCTTGAAGGTAATATGCGTGAAATTATCGGTACGCTGGATTTGAAGAAGATTAACGTTGACCGTGATTCCTTCTCTGATGAAGTGCTGAAAAAGGCTGCCAAGGACATGGAAAAGCTGGGTATCAGCATTCTGAGCTGTAACATTCAGAACGTAGTTGACGATAACGGTCTGATTGTTGATTTGGGTGCAGATAATACGGCGAAAATCCGCAAGGATGCATCTATCAGCAAGGCTGTTGCCGAGCGCGATGTGGCTATTGCCGAGGCTGCGGCTAAGAAAGAGGCTAATGATGCACAGGTGCATGCTGATTTAGCGATTGCACAGCGTCAGAATGAGCTTTCTATTGCCAAGAGCGAACTGAAGCGTACTGCCGATATTAAAAAGGCAGAGGCAGATGCTGCTTATGCAATTCAACAGCAGGAGCAGCAAAAGTCTATTGAGGTGGCAACTGTAAACGCACAGATTGCTAAGGCTGAGCGCGAAGCTGACCTGAAAAAGCAAGAGGTACTGGTTAAAGAGCAAATCCTGGCTGCTACTATTCAGAAGCAGGCGGATGCCGACAAGTACAGAGTCGAACAGGATGCTTTGGCTGAACAGGCCAAGAGGCAGCGTGAAGCAGAGGCGCAAAGATATGCTATGGAGCAGGAGGCTGCCGCTATTAAAGCCAAGGGCGATGCAGAGGCTTATGCTATCAGAGTAAGAGGTGAGGCTGAGGCTGCCGCTATCAAGGCGAAGGGCGAAGCAGAGGCTGCCGCTATGGATAAGAAGGCCGAGGCTATGAAGAAATATGGTCAGGCTGCGATGGCACAGATGGCTATCGAGGTTCTGCCGCAGGTTGCTAAAGAGGTTGCTGCTCCGCTCAGTAAGGTGGATAAGATTACGCTTTACGGCGAAGGCGGTATGGGCAGTCTTTCCGGCAATGTTCCTTCCGTAATGGCGAAGGTTTTCGATACGGTGAAGAGTGCTACCGGCATTGACCTGCAGGAGATTGCTAAGGGTGAAACCTACGATGCTAAGGTCAATAAGAACATCAGCATTGACGGCAAGCTGCCGGAAATTCCTGTAGAAATCAGCAAGGAAGAATAAACATGAAAATAAGCTGTTAGCATCAGGCATGTTAGCAGCTTATTTTTACAATAACGGAGGAATGTTTCTTTGAAGATTCTCGTGAGTGCCTGCTTGTTGGGCAAAAACTGTAAGTATAACGGTGGTAATAACTTAAATCAAAGCGTACTGGACTTTATCGAAGGACATGAAGTGATTGGCGTTTGCCCGGAGCAGCTGGGAGGCCTCTCTACCCCTCGCTTACCGGCAGAAATTGTTGACGGTGTTGTGACGAACAAGGAAGGTGTTTGCGTAGACAATGAATTTCGCAAGGGTGCGCAGGAGGCGTTGGCCGCTGCTTTGGAGAACAAGGTGGATTTGGCAATCCTGCAATCACGCAGTCCCAGCTGTGGCGTGAAGGAGATTTATGACGGCAGCTTCAGCGGCAAGAAGATAAAAGGGCAGGGCGTGTTCGCCAAGTTACTTTCTGCACATGGAATTAAGGTGCTTGATGCCGAGGATGTGGCTGAGCATAAATAACAGTGCCTGAAAAAGTTGGTTTATAAAAATTAAAAGGCAAGGTCTTAGGAGGTTTGTTTCCTAGGCCTTGCCTTTTTGTGCGTTATTTTTTATATTTTCTTATCGCTGCACCGATCAGCTTCGCTGTCTGCGACAGCTCCTCTTCAGTATGCGTTGCCATGAGGGCAACACGCAGGCGCGCAGTACCCTTTGCTACCGTCGGGTAGCGGATAGCAGGGGCGAGCACGCCGTTTGCCAGCAGCTCATCTGCAACCTGCAGAGCGGACTTCTCATCGCCGATGATAATAGGAATGATGGCGGTGGGAGAGTAGGCTTCTACGCCTTCAGCGTGCAATGCGTTTAAGAAAAACTCAACGTTATGCTGCAGCATTTGCGCACGTTGCGGTTCTTCCTCCAGCACTTCTGTAGCTCGCAGCGCAGCGGCGAGCGTTGCAGGAGTTTGGGAGGTGGCAAAGATAAAGCTGCGAGCTTTATTCTTGAGATATTCGATAATCACCTTGCTGGCACAGGCGTAACCGCCTTCGGCGCCAAGAGCTTTGCTGAGCGTACCCATGAGAATATCCGGGCGGACGGTGTTGCCGAAATGCTCAACGGTACCGTGACCGGTTTTGCCGATAACGCCGGTGGCATGTGCCTCGTCAATCATCGTGAGCAGATGATATTTTTTACCGAGTGCAACGATTGCCGGCAGGTCGACGATATCACCGTCCATGCTGAAAACCGCGTCGCTGACAATCAATCCTCTGCTGCAGGGGGTAGCAAGAATTTTTGCTTCCAGGTCCTGCATATCATTGTGTTTATAGACTACGATGCGTGCTTTGGAAAGACGGGCACCGTCGATGATGCTGGCGTGGTTATATTCATCGCTGAAGATAACGCTTTCGCTGTTGCAGAGGGCGGAAATAATGCCGACGTTGGCCATATAGCCTGTGTTGAACACTAGAGCTGCTTCCGTACCCTTGAAATGCGCCAGCTTGCTTTCGAGTGCTTCATGCAGTGCGGTATTGCCGGTAGTCAGGCGGCTGCCGCCGCTGCCTGCACCCCATTGAAGTGCAGCTTCGGCAGCGGTCTGTTTAACGCGTGCGTCTGCTGCCAAATCAAGATAGCTGTTGGAGGCGAGCATTAAAACCTTGCGTCCTTGCATTTCGACGTATTTGCTTTGTTCGCTGTCCATGGTGCGCAGGGAGCGGTAAAGATTCTGCTCCTTGAGTTGCTTTAATTCGTCAGCGAAAATCTGCTCCGGATTAGGATTAGCAGGCTTTTCGACAGGCAGACCGCGCACGAGCACACGCTGCTTTTCCAGATAATTGATAGCATCTTCAGCCTTAGCCTTGCTGCTGTCAAAGATGAAAACACGGCCGCCATGCGGATTACCCATTTCCTTCATCGGTATGAGGCGTACATAACCATGCTTTAAGGATGCAAGGTAGCCCACGAGGTAATCAGGATCGTCGGAAAGGCACAGTTCGGCAATGATGCCGGGAGCATGCACAACCTTGGTGGCCAGTACAATGGCTTCACGGAAGTGGTTTTTACCGCTGCAGTTGCTTGCTGCACCTTCGGCGTCCATATAGGTAACACGAATGCCGCGCTCGTGGTCGGGTTCAAGTCTGGTACTGGTGGCAACGTCGTAGAGAACTGCACCACGCATAGGGTGGTTGTGACGCAAAAGGTCGATTAATGCATCGGCCTTGGCTTCCAATCCCAGCTCGCAGAGCATTTCCTTCATGATTTTATAGGTTTCCTCTACTGTGTCGGCAGGACGTTTGCTGACAGGCAGAGCGTCGAGATATTCCAGCTTTTCCGGTGCTACCTCTTCCATTTTGACATTGATGAAGTCGGCGCGGCCGAGACCGTGGTGCAGAGCGCGTTCGGTGAGGGCGCTGACAGCGCTGCCGATATCGGCATGCGGGATAATGCGTTCTGCGCCGCTGACGTGCAAATCGCCTTTGGATGCGCGCATTTTGATACTGTATAAAGGCATAGGGAATCTCCTTTGTGTTTTGAATTCGGTGTTTGGCAAAATTAGCTGATGAAAAGCCTCTCCTTGGGGAGAGGTGGCATCGCTTAGCGATGACGGAGAGGGGTGTGCAAAACTTCACGTTATTCTTTAGCGCAAAGAATACAGACCCCTCTCAGTCGCCCTGACGGGCGCCAGCTCTCCCTAAGGAGAGCCTCTTTTTGCTGTTATTTATCAGCCTCTGAGCAAAGCAACCTTGGTAAGCAGCTGTTTTGCGGGCTTATAGAATGCCCCGGCAGCAACTGCGGTGAAAATCATACCGGGGAAGGCTGCGGCGGTGAGTACCATCCAGTTTACACCGGTAACCTGCCACAGCACGAGGCGGGCGGCCAAGGTTCCGAGCGGTCCGCTGACAGCAACAGTAAGCAGATTAGTTCCGAGCAGGGCCATGGTGCCACCGGCAACAACGCGGAATACCATCTGTACAAGCACGTTGATGATGTTGTGCATGCCGAGCATCATACCGAGCATACTTGCAAGGATACCTGCGATAATGTAGCGTTTAAAGCCGAAGCAGGCGCAGATGAGTACGGCGATTGGTGCAGATAACTGGAATTCGCCACCGGCAATTGGCGAAGGGATTTTAAAAGAACCTGAAATCAGAATCAAGACACCTAATAAAGCGATAGTAGTCAGCTCTTTCATACTCAAATCTTTCATTTATTCGCTCCTTATTTTAAAACCTCATCCATGGATTGTTTAGCCAGTGCTATAGCCTTATCCAGATCTTTATTTTCGATATTCAGCGGCGGGTTGAAGTAGATGACGTTGCCCAGAGGACGCAGCAGCAGGCCGTGGGTAAGTGCTTTTTTGTAAATTTCGTAGCCTATACGCAGGTCGCCGTCGAAGCCGATTTTCTTATCCTTATCGGTAACAAGCTCCATAGCGTTAATCAGGCCGATATGACGGATTTCGCCGATGTTTTTATGAGCGCCGAAGGTATCCATGAGTGCATTATGGAAGTATGTTGCTTTTTCCGCAGCATGCTCGAGAATTTTTTCTTCCTTCATAATTTTGAGTACAGCGAGGGCGGTTGCGCAGCCTATGGGGTTACCGGCATAGGTGTGGCTGTGCATGAATTGCTTGCCTTTGTTGTAATCATCATAGAAGGCATCGTAAATTTTGTCTGTGGTGCAGACGATAGCCATCGGCAGATAACCGCCGGTGAGAGCTTTACTGATAGTCATGATATCCGGGGTGATACCGGCATGGTTGCAGGCGAACATTTTGCCGGTTCTGCCGAAGCCGGTAGCAATTTCGTCGGCAATCAAAAGTACGCCGTATTCATCACAGAGCTTACGCAGCTTTTGCAGGTAGAGAGGCGGATAGATACGCATGCCTGCGCAGCCTTGTACGATAGGCTCAACGATGATAGCAGCGGTTTCTTTGGCATACTTAGCAAATGCTTCTTCTGCAAATTTGAAGCATTCGCATTGGCAGTGCTCGCGGTCTTTAGCAAACGGGCAGCGGTAGCAGTCAGGTGCTTTTACATGAATGTTGTTCATCATCATTGGCTTGTACATTTGTGCGAATAGGTCCATGCTGCCTACGGAAAGAGCGCCGATGGTTTCGCCGTGATAGCCTTCGCTGAGGCACATGAAACGCTGTTTTTCCGGATGACCGGTCTGTAGCTGATATTGGAAAGCAATCTTCAGTGCAATTTCTACGGAAGAGGAGCCGTTGTCGGCGAAGTTGAATTTGTTCAAGCCTTTAGGGAGAACATCAACCAGTTCTTCACACAGCTTGATAGCAGGCTCGTGGGTGAAGTTAACGAAGATAACGTGCTCTAATTGTTCAATCTGCTCTTTGATGGCAGCGTTTATTTTGGGATTGCAGTGACCTAAGAGGTTGCACCACCAGCTGCTGATGATGTCGAGATATTCGGTGCCGTCGGCTGCGTAAAGGTAGGGGCCTTTAGCGTGGTCAACGATGATAGGACGTAAGGTTTCATAGTCCTTCATTTGGGAACAGGGATGCCAGATGTGGGCTAAATCTCTTTTTTGTAAATCTGCTACTCTATCGTTCATTTTTTCTTCCTCCTGAGTTTTGTGTCATTATTGTTTATGCCCCCTTCCGGCTCACGTTGTTCGGCACCTTCCCCGTAGGGGCAGGCAAGAGCGTGTAATTAGGACTTTCTTGGTTCCCCCTTGGGGGAACTGTCGAGCGTGAGCGAGAATAAAGGGGGTAATTGCTACTTATTTATATAATCCTTTAAGCACTTCTACATCAATATCCAGTTCGCTGGCGTTCGGCGGTACGCAGGCAAGTACGGGGACCGTTGTAATTTCTTCCATCATACGCTTGTTGTCGGCTTGCATGAAGTTACTGCCGTCATAGTTGTTAAGGATGATGCCACGGACGGGAATGTTTTTCTGTTTGAGGTAGGAGATGGTCAGCACGCAGTTGTTGATGGAACCGAGAGCTGCGTTGGAGATGACCAGTACGCCTAAGTTGAGCTTTTTGATGATGTCCTCGAGCAGGATGTGCTCTTCATCCCAACGGATGGGGCAGATGATGCCGCCGCTGCCTTCCATGGTAACGTAATCATATTTGGCAAGGGAAGCCTGATAATCAGCTTCAATCTTTTCCATTTCTACGGGATTGCCCTCGCGCAGTGCTGCCAGATGCGGAGAAACTGCTTCCTTATAAATGTAGGAAACAAGATTTTCCGGTTTTTCCGGAATGTTGGCAGTTTTGGCAACAAAGGCTGCGTCACCCGGCAGCCAGGTGCCGTCAGGCTGTTCTTCGGCGCCACTCAGCGCTGCTTTGTAGTAGCCTGCGTTGACACCTGCATCGCGTAAGCGTTTAACAAGCAGGCCGGTAACATATGTTTTACCGATATCTGTTCCGATTGCTGTAATGAAAAGACCTTTACTCATAATATTCACCTTCGTAATTTATTTGGTTAACTTAAGATTTTACAAGGTTAACTTTAGCATAGCTTAAGTATACGCTGTAAAAATTTTAATGTCAACCTAGCAAAATAGTATGGTTAACCATGAGGGCTGGGCATAAAAAAAGACTGACAGCTATATTTTGTGGTTATAGCTGTCAATCTATGCTTATCTTGTGGTTAACGTTGTTTATATTAAAATAGATAGAAAAAATTATTTTTTTGCTGCCGCGTTTTTACGGATTTCGGTTACAGGGACGCCGCCGATGCCCCAGTTATCTGTATCAACCTCGTCGATGGTGACAACAGTGGTGGATTTGTTTTTGCCTAAAACGTCGTGCAGAAGATTGGTCGCACCTTCGATGAGAGCGCGCTTCTGCTCCGGGGTAACGTTACCCTCTTTGGTGATTTTGATGTTTACATAGGGCATGCTGATGACCTCCTTGCATTTTTCTTTCATTATAGCATATTTTGCTTGCAAACTGCGCGGTTCTATGCTATTATAAGTGCGGTAAAATTTACTGATGCACAGTAGCATTTAGGATGAGCTGGAGCAGTTAACAGTAAAGCTTACTTCTGAAAAATTTTAAGTCAATACTCGCTTGGATCTATAAGACCGGGACGAAGACGCAAACAGGCTAACTATGCGCATTCCGTACCGGAATGCGCTTTTTTATATGCTTTGGCATTAATCGGCAATTCCGTAGCCTTGAATTTGCACAGCGTCTCCTGTGGTCAGAAGGGAGGGCAATCTTGAAGGTTGGTATTATTGGCGGTGGACGCGTTGGCAGCCGTTTGGCTGCAAGCTTGCGTGAAGCAGGCGTGCTGGCCGGCATTACGGCTGCATCCGAGCAGCACAGCGCACAGCTGGCACAGCAGTTTGGCATACCGGCGACGGATAACGCAAAGCTGTGGCAGGCAGCAGACGTGCTCTTGCTTACCGTACCGGATCGTTTAATTGGCACGGTAGCAGAGGAGCTGGCGCAAAGCTTGACGCCTGCGGCTAAGGTTGTACTGCATGTAAGCGGCAGTGTAGGACTGGAGCCGTTGGTTCCGCTTACGCAGTTGGGCGCACACGTAGGCAGCCTGCATCCGCTGCAGAGCTTTGCCGGCAATACACAGCTTGCAGGTGTGTATATGGCGTTGGACGGTGACAGCGAAGCGCAGGACGCAGGCAAAAAGCTCGTAGAGCTGTTTGGCGGTAAAGCGTTCAGCGTACCAGCTGAAGAACGTGCGGCCTATCATGCGGCAGCGTGCATCTGCTCTAATTACGCTGTAGCGGTGGAGGCTATGGCGGCGCAGCTGATGGCGCGCTGGACCGGCAGCAACGAAGCTGCCTGGGAGGCACTGCTTCCCTTGTTCAAAGGCACAGCGGCTAATTTGCAGGCTACGCAAAATCCTGCGGCGGTCCTGACGGGACCAATTGCCCGCGGTGATGTCAGCACGGTAGCGAAACATCTTGCTGCCTTACCGGCAGCTGTAATTCCTGCCTATTGCTCTCTGGGCCTGGCGACAACCTCGCTGGCCCTTGCTAATGGCACTATTGACGAAAATGCAGCTGATGAGCTGAGAAATTTGCTTGGAGGATATTATGGCTAACAAACAAGTAACAGTCGCAACGATTAAAGAAATGAAGCAAAAGGGCGAACCTATCACGATGATAACCGCTTACGACGTAGCAATGTCCCGCAACGTGAACGAAGCAGGCGTAGATATGATTCTTGTAGGTGATTCCCTGGGTAACGTAATTTTAGGATATAATTCCACAGTCCCTGTAACGATGGATGAAATGATTCATCATACCAAGGCTGTTATGCGTGGCAACAGCACTGCTTTAGTAGTTGGCGATATGCCGTTTATGAGCTATCAGGCAAGCATTGTTGATGCAATGTACAATGCTGCACGCTTCCTGAAGGAAACAGGCTGCACCGCAGTTAAGCTGGAGGGTGGCTCCGAGGTAGTTCCTCTGATAGAACGCCTGACACAGGCCGGCATTCCGGTATGTGCTCATATCGGTCTGACTCCGCAATCTGTAAATCAACTGGGCGGCTTCAAGGTACAGGGCAAGGATATTACTGCTGCACAAAAAATGATTGATGATGCCAAGGCTTTGGAGGCTGCAGGTGCTTTTGCCTGCGTGCTGGAATGCGTTCCGGCAGCACTGGCTGCTAAGGTAACCGCTGAGCTGAAAACTATGGCTACCATCGGTATCGGTGCCGGCAACGGCTGCGACGGCCAGGTGCTCGTATGCAACGACCTTTTGGGAGTTTCCACCGGCTTCTGCCCGAAATTTGTTAAGAAGTATGCTAATCTGCATGATACTACCGTAGAAGCAGTAAAGGAATATATTGCTGATGTTAAGGCAAGAACCTTCCCTGCTCCGGAGCATACCTTTAAGATTGACGATGCTGTTTTAGAGAAATTATATTAATACTTTTATAAATAAAGTGAGGTAATTCAAAATGAAATTAGTACATACAGTTGCAGAGCTGCGCGAAGAGGTTGCAGCAGCTAAAGCTCAGGGCTTGACCATCGGCCTGGTGCCTACTATGGGCGCTTTGCATGAAGGCCATGCATCCCTGATTAAAGCAGCTAACATGGAAAATGACTTTGTTGTAGTCAGCGTTTTCGTAAACCCGACTCAATTCGGTCCTAACGAAGATCTGGACGCTTATCCGCGTACTTTGGAAGCAGACTGCAAGCTGGCAGAAAGCATGGGCGCTAACGTAGTTTTCGCTCCGGCTCCGAAGGAAATGTATCCGAGCGAGGATGCAACCTGGGTTGAAGTAACCGGTGAGATTACCAAGGTTCTTTGCGGCCGTACCCGTCCAATTCACTTCCGCGGCGTAACTACCGTTGTTACCAAGCTGTTCAACCTGGCACAACCGGACCGTGCTTACTTCGGCCAGAAGGACGCACAACAGGTTGAGGTTCTGAAGCGTATGGTAAAAGACCTGTTCTTCAATATTCAGCTGCGCATTATGCCGATTGTCCGCGAAGCTGACGGTTTGGCAAAGAGCTCCCGCAATACCTATCTGAATGAAGCAGAGCGCAAAGCAGCTCTGGTACTGAGCCGTAGCCTGAAGGCTGCTAAGGAGCAGTACGAAGCAGGTGAGCGTGACGCTGCTAAGATTACTGCGGCTGTTACCGCTTCCATTAAAGAAGAGCCTATGTCTGATATTGATTATGTTGAAGTTTATGCACTGCCGGAACTGAAACCTGTAGCAGCTCCGATGGCAGGCAGCAACCTGCTGGCTGTAGCTGTTAAATTCGGCACCACCCGTCTGATTGATAATGTAGTTTTGGAGGAGAAATAATATGCTTTATACTATGCACCATGGCAAAATTCATCGCGCTACCGTAACCCAGGCAAACCTGGAATATATGGGCAGCATTACTATCGACAGCGAGCTGCTGGAGCTGTCCGGTATTCTTCCGGGCGAGCGTGTACAAATCGTTGACAACAACAACGGTAACCGTCTGGAAACCTATGTTATCGCCGGTGAGCGTGGCAGCGGTGTTATCTGCCTGAACGGTGCTGCTGCACGTAAGGTTTTGGTTGGTGATACTGTTATCATCATCGCTTACAGCCTCATGACCGAGGAAGAAGCTAAAACCTATGTGCCGAAGGTTGTAATGGTTGACGAAAACAACCATCCGATCAACGTTCGCGCTACTGAAAAGGAAGCAGAAATCGGCTGATTTTAAGTATTATAAGAGCACGTTGCGGCTTGCGCTTGGCGCAGGCTGCAGCGTGCTTTTTGTATTATTTATTTTGTTTTAAAACCATTTGCAAGATGTGTGTGAATAAAATATTTCGGCTGTTTTAAAATGGAACGAAAAAACTTCGGTAGAACACTAAATATAATCCTTCTACCGAAGTTTTCGTTTCTATTCAGTTTTGTCGTGGCAACAGCAATGCTCTGCTTCCACAGGCTTCATGGAGCATTCCGGGCAGATGCCTTCGCCCTCTAAAAGCTTGCTGCCCCAGGCATACATGGCCTGCAGGATGGGGAAGAGGCTTTCGCCGCGCGGCGTCAGGCTATACTCAACCTTAGGCGGCACGACGGCGTACACCTTGCGCGCAATCAAGCCGTCACCTTCCAGCTCGCGTAATTGCTGGGTGAGCATTTTGGGTGTTGCCTCGGGGACGAGGCGGCGCAGCTCGTTGAAGCGCAGAATTTTGCCGGACAGATGCCACAGGAGCAATGCCTTATATTTGCCGCCGATGAGCTGCAGCGTGGCGGCAACGGGACAGTTGACGTTAATAGTGTCTTTCATTTGGAGTTTCCTTTCTGCAAAGAGCAAGGTGATTAAGATATAATGATGTTATGAAAAAATCATATGTCTGCCTTGTGCAGCAAAAATTATATATCTTTACAGTATCTTTTTACATACTATCTACCTAAATAGTGCATTCTTGAAATAAAGGTAGTGTTTGCTATAATAATAGCAGACAAAATTTTTTACGTCAAATAGATAGTAAATGAAAGGAGCCACGATGAAAAAACAATTACTTGATATAACAGGCATGAGCTGCAGTGCCTGCTCTTCGCGCATCGAAAAGGTTGTCAACAGGATGCAGGGCGTGGAGCAGATGAGCGTTAATCTGCTGAAGAATAATGCGCACGTTACCTTTGATGAAAGCGTTGTGGATGAAAAAGAGATTATTGCCCGCATTGAAAAGCTGGGCTTTGGCGCGAGAGTACATGCTGCAAATGTTGCAGCACCGGTACCTCAGCAGGATACGGCGGCACAGGAGATGGAGGAGATGCGTCAGCGTCTTATCGGTTCGCTGATTTTTGCCGGTCTTGTCTTTTATCAGCACATGGGGCGCATGTGGGGCTGGCCGCTGCCAGGCTTTATTCTGGGGCAGGAAAACGAGCTGATTAACGCTTTGCTGCAGATGCTGTGGTGTATTCCGGTGCTCTTTATCGACCGTAAGTATTTTATCCATGGTGTGCGCAATCTTTTAAACGGTGCGCCTAATATGGATTCATTAATTGCCGTTGGTAGTGGTGCGTCCTTTATTTACGGGTTGTATTCTGTATTTGGCATGGCGTATTCCTTTGGTCATAATCGTCTTGATTTGCTGCCGAGCTTTGCCGATGCTTTGTATTTTGAAGCGAGTGCTGTAATTTTAGCGCTTGTCACTGTCGGCAAGTTTATGGAAGCGCGGGCGAAGAGCCACACCTCTGATGCGATTAAGGCGCTGATGAATCTTACGCCGAAAACAGCGCTTGTCGAGCGTCACGGCTTGCAAGGAGAAATACCTGTAGAGGAGGTTGTAACAGGCGATGTGCTGATTGTAAAAAGCGGTGCGTCCGTGTCTGTGGACGGCAAAATCATTGAGGGCAGCGGTGCCTTGGACGAAAGTGCGCTGACGGGTGAAAGCCTGCCGGTAGATAAAACAATCGGTGACAAGGTTATCGGCGGCACTATTAACAGAAGCGGTTACTTTAAGATGGAAGCGACTGCGATTGGCGCTGATACCGCTTTAGCGAAGATTATTGCGCTGGTGGATGAGGCAACATCTTCTAAAGCGCCTATTGCCAAGCTGGCTGATAAGGTGAGCGGCTATTTTGTACCTGCCGTTATCAGTATTGCTGTGATTGCGGCAGCTGTCTGGCTGGCGCTCGGCGCAAGCTGGCATTTTGCGCTGACGATTGCCATTTCGGTGCTCGTTATTTCCTGTCCCTGTGCTTTGGGTTTGGCGACGCCGACGGCGATTATGGTAGGCACGGGGCGCGGTGCCAAGAGCGGTATTCTGATTAAATCGGCAACAGCGTTGGAAACAGCGCATAAGATTGATACCGTTATCTTAGACAAAACAGGTACGATTACGGCGGGCAAGCCGGTAGTGACGGATATTTTACCAATAAAGGTTACGGAAAATGAATTGCTGGCCTTTGCCGCAGGCTTGGAAAAGCTGTCGGAGCATCCGTTAGGTGAAGCGACTGTTGCTGCTGCTGAAGCAAAGCAGCTTGCTTTGCCGGAAGCAGTCAATTATAAGCAAATCCCCGGTCAGGGCGTTAAGGCAGAGCTTGCGGGAGCTGAATGTGCAGCAGGCAATCTCAAATTGCTGCAGGAATTGAATATTGATACAAGCACTTTGATGGACCAGTATGATAAGCTTGCATCACAGGGAAAAACACCGTTATATTTTGTACGTGCAGGCGAGCTTTTAGGCTGTATTGCTGTTGCCGATACCGTAAAGGCTACGAGCAAGGAGGCAATCGGCAAGCTACAGGATATGGGCCTGCATGTGCTGATGGTAACAGGTGATAACCGGGCGACGGCGGAAGCCATTCGTGCGCAGGTGGGAGTAGATGAGGCTGTTGCTCAGGTACTTCCGCAGGATAAGGAAGCGGTGGTACGCAAGCTGCAGCAGGAAGGCCATATTGTTGCCATGGTAGGTGATGGCATCAACGATGCGCCTGCGTTGGCGCGTGCCGATGTAGGTATCGCTATCGGTGCCGGCACGGATATTGCGATTGAGGCTGCTGATATGGTTTTGATTAAAAGCGACTTGCTGGATGTGGCGAAGGCAATTTGCTTAAGCCGCAGTGTAATGACCAATATCAAGGAAAATCTTTTCTGGGCCTTTATTTATAATGCCGTCGGTATTCCGTTTGCTGCAGGTGTATTTTATACTGCCTTCGGCTGGCTGCTGAATCCGCTGATTGCAGCGGCAGCGATGAGCTGCAGCAGTGTTTCTGTTGTTACTAACGCACTAAGACTGCGTTTTATAAAATTGTAATTGCAAAGGAGATTTTATTATGACTAAGACTATTGCTATCGAAGGTATGCATTGCCAGCATTGTGTTGGCGCCGTTAAGGAAGCACTTTCTGCTGTAGCAGGTGTAACAAGTGTTGTTGTTTCCTTGGAAAACAATAATGCGGTTGTTGTGGGCACAGGCCTGGATGATGCAGTTTTGAAGGCTGCTGTTGAGGATACCGGCTTTGATGTAACCGGTATCAACTGAAAATAAGCACAAAAAAACGCCGCGTAAAGCGGCGTTTTTGCTTGTAAAAAGGTCGCTGTGCAGCGGCCTTTTTTTATGCAAATATTTCTGCTATAGCAGGCGGAAGCATATCAAGTGCGCTTGCTGTCATGAATGCGGCAGCAATGGCTACAACGATAAAGGCAGCAGCGTGCGGATAATCCTTTTTGCGTACGGAAGAAAATATGGCACGCAGGGATAAAAGCAGAATCAGACCCCAGATATAGGGACCGGTTACTTCATGGAAAAATTTTTCAAACATGATAACACTCCTTGCTGGCTGAAAAATGTGTTTAAGCAGATATAGATATACAGATAATAAAAAAACACCCGCAATAGCAGGTGCTGTTTTTGGATTGGTGCCTCAGCACAGAATCGAACTGTGGACACAAGGATTTTCAGTCCTTTGCTCTACCAACTGAGCTACCGAGGCATGATTGGCGACCCGGATGGGACTCGAACCCACGACCTCCGCCGTGACAGGGCGGCATTCTAACCAACTGAACCACCGGGCCAATCAACTACGAATTATATTATACAGGCTTGAGCCTATTTTGTCAACATCTTTTTATACTTTTTTTAAATCTTCCAATGCAGCCATCAATTTTTCCTCTATATGCACCTGCAAAGCCTGCAGTTTATCCTCCGCCGGCACGTTGCCAAGCACGTCAAAAGCGTCTGTGGTCAATGGCAGATGATTCTTGCGCATTTCCGCAAACAGCTCATCACGGAAAATATTATAGGAAAAGTATATCTGATTGCCATGCTTAAAATCAGTATAATCCAAAAAGATAAAGGAACCGTTGATATAAGGTAAGGGATTATCAGGCGTGATAAAAAGCTCGTAATCGCCTACTTGATTCGGCAGCGTGCGCCAGTAGTCCCACTGCTCAAAGTGCAGCGCTTTTGCTTCATACGGCAGCGCATGCACGGTTTTCTTGTCCATGCTGGCCAAAATATCCGCCAGGCTCTTGCGCATCATATCGGCAAAGTGCTCGCGGTCACGGCAGAAGAAGCGCACGTCGCGAAACGTATGCAGACCTACGGTTTTTACCGGCACATAGTCAAAGGTTTCTTTTGTATAAGTCAAATCAAGACGACAGTGCGACGCTTCGTGCACATAGGCTGCAATATTCAAAATCTGTCCGTCGATGCCGGAGCCCGGCACAAGGGTATAATCACCTATAGCAGCAGGCAGATTGCGCACAAAGTCCCAACCCTTAAGCCCTGCCTCTATTTCTTTGATATCAGGCTGTCCCATCTCAACCTCCGCACTTTTCCAGCAGCTTGCCGATTTTACTGTAAATCCTTACTGCATTGTTATAAAATACATCCTCGTGATAGCATTCGGGAACAACGTGGCTGATCATCCAGATATACAGGGGAATATTTACAAGCGGCCAGTCACTGCCATACATGATTTTTTCATAATTGCCAAGATAATTCAGCCAGGTATGCAGTTGGCGCAAAAAGCCACGCTGTCTTTCGAGCAGCATCAGCGGTTTAGGATTGCCCTCCACCAGACCGGAAAGGTCAATACATACGTTGGCGTTCTTGCAGGCCACCTCCGCCGCATCGGCAAACCACGGGCAACCGCAGTGCGCTATGACAAAGGTAACGTCGGGAAACGCCACTGCCGCTTCATCAACAGTCAGCGGATGCGAGTATTTCAATAAACCGCTGGGCCAGGCAGTATCGCCTGTGTGAATTGCAACAGGCACATTATAGGCTCGCGCCAGCTCAAACAGCGGCCAATGCCTTTTATCGTTGACATAGACAGCATTATAACCGGGATAGAGCTTAATGCCCAGACAATGCGGGTCCTTAATGAAGCGTTCAAATTCCTGCGCTGTTTTTTCCGCATTTGCTTCGGTTATAGCCTCGCTGTTTACACCCATGCAGTAACCCATGTTCTGCGGCTGATTGTAATGCGCCTCGTCAAAAGGCGCTGCAAGGTCAATCATACGCGGTATAACACCACCGTATTTCGAAGACGTATAATTAGTGTTGCCCATAGCTACGGAAAAAACGATATTGTTTTCTTCGCATATTTTCTGCCAGCAGGCCGCTGTATTTTCATAACCTGCATTGGCTGCAACCTGCACAAAACCATCAACATTGTAATAATGCATATGGGCATCAATAATCTTCATTTGTAACCCCTCTTTATTTTAAAACACGTATCGTTATTCTTCTCCCTCTTTAGGCAGAATGATATTTAACACCATAGCCACGATAAAAACTACGGCTACACAGTTTTCTGCAAAAACATTCTTAATCAGGTCCGGGAAAATCTTAAAAATTGCCGGTGTCTGAGTAAAGCCGATACCGATGCTGAGTGCCAGAGAAGCAATCGTTACATTACGGGAATTGTAGCCGCAGTTGGCAGTCATCTGCACGCCGCTGACTACGATAGAACCGAACATCATCAAGGTGCAACCGCATATTGTTTTTCGCTCATTACGCTTCCTCATGTCTGAACACTACTGTGTTGGTTTTGGCATCCATCTTATCAATAATAGCTAAGGAATGCAGGTTGTAGCCGGCTTTGCGCAGCTTGTCGCCGCCGCCCTGGAAGCCTTTTTCTACAGCAACGCCAACGCCTTCAACAGTAGCGCCGGACTGACGTACAATATCGATAAGTCCTTCCAGTGCACAACCGTTAGCAAGGAAGTCATCAATAATCAGCACATGGTCTGTTTTGGACAGGAATCTTTTGGAAACAACAACGTCGTTTGTTTTGCTATGGGTATAGGAATAAATTTGAGTGAAGTAAACATCCTTATCCATATTGCTGCCGCTGGATTTCTTGGCAAACACTACCGGAACGCCAAAATACATTGCCGCAACGCAGGCAATACCGATACCGGAGGCTTCAATAGTCAGGATTTTAGTAATATTCCTGTCTGCAAACAAGCGCTTTAATTCTTTACCAAGCTCCGCAACAAACGGCACATCAATCTGATGATTTAAAAAGCTGTCAACCTTCAGGACATTACCGCTTTTGATAACACCGTCATTAACAATTTTTTCTTCCAATAATTTCATCATCAAGCCCTCCATAAATTGTTTTTTTAACTGCTGCTACGAACATGTCAGCAATAAATTTGTCTTTTAAGTATAAAGATTATTTTATCACACTGACAATCTATGGTAAAGTGATTTTCTGCTTCCGCAGTGATATTTTTGCCTTAATCTACCATCAGTGCGACCTCACTGCCTGTCCCCTGCAGGCCGCGTTTTTTCCTGACGAGAATTTTTTTGTCAATCATTTCCTGCAAATCATGTACATGTGAAATTATGCCTACAAGGCGATGGCCTTCACTGAGGCCCTGCAGCGTAGCAATTGCCTGCTGCAGACTGCTGTCATCCAGCGAACCAAAGCCTTCGTCGACAAACATCGTATCCAACTGAATGCCGCCGGCACATGACTGCACCTCATCCGCCAGCCCCAGCGCCAACGCCAGCGATGCCATGAAGGATTCGCCGCCGCTCAAGGTTTTGACGCTACGCAGATTACCGCTGTAGTAATCCTTGACCTCCAAATCGAGGCCTGTTTTGCTGTTGCCCGTCTTGCTGTCCGCATCCTGCATTTTGTCACGGCACAGCTCATACTGGCCGCGGCTCATGTGCAGCAGCCTTACATTGGCGCGCTGCAGAATTTTATCGAAGTAGTGCATCTGCACATAGGTTTCCAGATTAACGCGTTTTTTGCCTGTCAAGGTTCCGTTCAGCGTTGCAGAAAGGCTGTTGATCAAGCTGTACTCCGCTTCGCAGGCTGCCCTGCGCGCTTCGTAGCCGCTGACCTCCTGCTTAATCCGCTGATTGTTTTTGATGGCGGCATACAATCGTTTATCCTGCAGCTCCAGCTCACGCTGCTGCGCCAACAGCTTTTCATGCTCCTGCTGCAGCTTCTGTTCATCCACATCCGTCAGCAGCTCATTCTGCTCGGCAAGCTGCTTTTTCAGCTCCTGCAGCTGTCCTTCGGCACCTGCCAGCTGCTGCCTTATGCTCTGCGCCGCAGCCTCCGCCTGCTTGTCGGCAGCCTTCTGCTGCTCCAGCGTTTTCGCCAGCTTACGGTATTGCTCCACCTTTTCCTGCAAAAAGCCCATTTTCAGGCGCAAGGCCGTAATCTTATTGTTAACATCCTTCAGCTCTGCCTGCACTTTTTCGGCAATCAGCTTCAAATCGTCACAGCCAAGCAGCTCCATGCCCTTGCCTAGCAGCAAGGTTTTGTCCAGCTCCAGATGTTCCTTTAAAGCCTTGCCTTCACCTATAAGACCATCCCTTATCTTCTGAGCAGCCTCAGCTTTAGCGCGCGCCTGCTCAACATCATTTTCGGTAGGTGCGTCCTGCGCCAGCTGCACAGGCTGCGGATGCTCGCAGGAACCGCAAACCGGGCAGGGCTTGCCGGGCTTCAGCTTATCGTGTGCCAAAAGGCCCGCCTGCGCGCCCAAAAATCTGTCAAAGCAAGCGTCGCTCAGCTCATTAAGATGATTGAAATTATCACAGGCCTGCTTATATTCCTGACGCTTCTGCAGCAGTGCAACTTCCTGACTTTGGTAACGCTGCTGCATTTCCTGTAATTGCCGCAGCTCTCTTTGGCGTGCAGACAGCTGCTGCCTTTCTGTTTGCATCTGTGCCAGCTCCACCTCGCCCTTTTGCGATTCATTGACCTCTGCCTCAAGCTTTTGCAGAGCCTCCTGTCTTTGCACTGCTGCAGCTGCTTCCTGCTCCAGTTGCTTTTGCATGCCTGCTATTCTCACTTCTGTCGTCTGCATATATTTTTCAAGCTGCTGCTTTTTATCAATAGCGCTCAGGCTGTCCTGCAGCGCAGTCAGTTTTTTCGTCACAATAGCCGCCGCTGCCGCCACCTGCTGCTGTTCCTTTTCGTCAAGAGCAATAATTGTGTCAACCAAGGCCAGTATTTCTTCAACACAGCCTTCATAGTGACGCAAAGCAAAGCTCTGCAGCTGCTCCGTATATACGGGATAAATGCAGCTGATGCCGTTCAGCGCCTGCTCGCTTCGGCGCTGCTGCTCGATAAATTCGTTACGCTTAGCCGCAGCATCCTGCTTCAGCTTATCCTGCAGCTGCTGGAAAAAGTAGGTATGAAATAAATCACGGAAGATTTTACTGCGTTCATCAGTGTTGGTATCCAAAAATTTTCGAAACTGCCCCTGAGCAATCATCGTTATCTGCGTAAACTGCTTGTGATTAAGCCCCAAAAGCTCCACAATGCTCTTGTCTACGTCAGACATTCTCGTCACCGGTACGCGTCCATCCGGATAGTACAGCTCTGCGCCGGCTTTTTCCTTCGTCATACCGCCGCCACGCTTCGACGGACGGCGATACTCAGGATTGCGTCTTACCCTGTAGCACTTGCCGCGGAAGGAAAACTCCAGCTCCACAAACGTCGGTGTATCCGCGTCCGCATATTGGCTGCGCAGCATATTGGCATCACGCACACCGCCGCTCGTCTGCCCGTATAAGGCATAGGAAACGGCATCAAAAATCACTGTTTTGCCGGCACCTGTATCACCGGTAATCAGATACAGCCCCTGCTCTCCGAGCTTGGAAAAATCTATAACGGTTTGGCCTGCATACGGACCAAACGCACTCATAACCAGCTTCAGCGGTCTCATAATACGTCACCTCCCATTTCCGAAAGCAAATTAGTAAGATACTGCTTCTGCTCCTCGCTCAGTTTCTGATTGTTCTGCAGACGATAAAAATCATCAATAAGCTCTAATGGTGTTTTCTCTACCGGATTTTCCGTAAGCTCCAGCTCGGCATTCGCCTGCGTGCGCTTATTGTCATAATCAAGCTGCAGCAAATTCTTATATACCGACTGTAAACGCTGCATAGCATTCGGAATATCGTTTTCATCAGTAAGCGTCAGATAATAAAAATCCTGCAGGAAGCCATTTTCATCCATCGGAAACATGGCATAATTCGGTCTTGCCATTAAATTCTCAAAGGTATCCTTTAAATAGCGCACCTCACGCAAAGGCGTCAGCGGCAGCTGCGTAACCTTCATATTGCCTTTTTCGGCAAGCTCCACCAGCGTCACGGATTTTTGCTGCTGCCATTCGCTAAAGGAATATTTCAGCGGTGTACCGCAATAGCGGATACGCTCATTACCGCCGACGTTTTGAGGATTATGGATGTGTCCCAAGGCCACATAATCAAAAGCAGCAAAAACCTCCACACCGATATTATCCAGACCGCCAACATTAACGGCCTCGCTGCCTGCGGTAACAGCGCCGGTAACAAACTGATGCGCAACAAGCACATTGCGCTCGTCCTGTGCCAACTGCAGCTGCGATACAGCATATTTCACCGCATCATGGTAGCCTGTAATCTCAGCTGCAGCCTCCTCCGGTGCCCAATGCTTCACAACAGCAGGCTTCAAAAAAGGCAGCAGGAAAATATTCACCTTGCCGAATTCGTCCTCCAGCACAAGCTTCTGCTCCTCACCGTTGTAGCTGCCCGCAAAATGAATGCCGCTGCCGCTCATCAGCTGCGCGCCGAACGCCAAGCGCTCTGCCGAATCATGGTTGCCGCTGATGATGCACACAGGCACCTTAAGCTCCGCCAGCTGATTGAGAAAATCATCAAACAAAACGACAGCTTCTGTCGGCGGCACCGGTTTATCATAAATATCTCCGGCAAGCAGTACACAATCAGGCTGCTCAGCACAAATTATCTGTACAATCTGTTGTAAAATATATTTTTGGTCCTCATAAAGAGAAAATTCATTGAGTTTTTTTCCTAAATGCAAATCCGACAAATGTAAAAGCTTCATGCTATCACTCCCTGTCACGAATATTTATTCACTGTTATTTAATCGTTGTATTATCTTGATTTTATCATGCTAAAGCATATGCGTCAATCTATACTTCAAACAAACGTTGCCGGTCCTCCTAAACTTTCTGGAAAAAAATTCTACTTTTTTTCAAAAAAGTACTTGACCAACTGCTATCTATCTGCTATAATCGTTATTGTTCTGATGAGCGTGCTCAAAAAGAACTGCTACTCCGGGATGGTGTAATGGTAGCACAAGTGACTCTGGATCATTCGGTCTGGGTTCGAGTCCTAGTCCCGGAGCCAAATGGCGCTATGGTCAAGCGGCTAAGACGTCGCCCTCTCAAGGCGAAATCAAGGGTTCGATTCCCTTTAGCGCTACCAGAAGTTAACGCTGATGCTTATGCATCAGCGTTTTTTATTGTGTAAATCCAGAAAAATAAAGCCTAATGAGTTCACATCATTTGCGTAACTCATTAGGCCTTTACTATTCTTTCGCGATATTTTATCTTTTAAAAATAAATTCTCCTAAATCATCTTCGACACAAACCCGAACCTGTTGCGCTATATCCTCAGCCAGCTTAAGATTCATACCGAGCTTCTTCGCAACTTCCATAATATCCTTCATGCCAGGATTTTTGCCATTACCATCAACCGTTGTAGCATGCTCTCCGCCTATAGAATAACTATACGTCAAATCATAGGCAGGTGATAAAATCCATTTTTTCTCATCATCTGACTATATAAACGAAAAGTTTTTGGAATGATCATCACGGTTATGCGCAAAAACATTAAAGCACATTAACCTAAACAGTTTTTCAAGCTCCTGATAGTCCTTTGTCAACGTCAAAGTTAATTTTCCCAAGATAATATAATCAAGATTAGGAATCCTATGTGACGTTTCCAGAAGAGCACTTACCGAAACCATATGAATTCTTTTTTCACCTTCAGAAGTTTTCGCGCGATCAAATCTTTTTGTACCGAAGTAACCCTCACAACGCGCCGAAGGAAACAAATGCGTTTCTGACATACTTATCCCACATTTTCTGGCACAAAGAGAATACTTGTACTCCTGTAAACCTATATCAGGTTTATCCATAGAAGCAGGAAACTTGATAATCCAATCTTCTCCATCTACCTCTGTAAGTATTTTAGGTCTTGCACCACCGGAAGATCCGCCTAAAGAAAACAGTTCATCAATATTATCATTATACTCAGAAGACAGTATCAAACTGCACTCTTCAGCCAGCTTATCCAAATCAGCAAAACCGCTTTTCTCAGAAATATTATACTCAGGCTCATAAACCAAAGCGCCCATACCTGATGCGCCGACAATCGCCAAACGCTCAAGATTACCTACACTATGGGGATTTATTTTATTTTTCAGTAACAAACGATCTAGCAGCAGTCTGCCCCATCCATCAGGCAAGCTATCTTCAAAAACGCCAAATAAACCATCAAAAGGCTCTTGCTTAGCAATAAAAGGCTCTTCTCTTAAAGGCAACGAAAAAGGACTTATAGAAAACCCATTCCTCAACCATTCCGGATCACAAGCAAAGGCGGTCAGATAACGCTGATACCTAATTATTGAACCTACCACCTTACCATTATAAGATACCTTAATCTTGTTGATTTCTTTCATTTTCTATCTCCTCAAGTGACATATAAGGCACGTTGCTGAAAAGCTGCTTCAGCTCTTGTTCAACATTCAATGCGATAGCAATTTTAGTCAGAGATAATAAGGAAATTTCACCTGTACTCTCAAAGCGCTTCACAGATCCTAAGCTTACTCCTGATTTCTCACTTAATCTAACCTGCGAAATTTTGCGCCGTTTACGTACAGTACGAACGCGAGCTGCAATTCCTTTGTTAATCTCATCTGGGGTAGCTTCCAAAAAATCAAACATATCCATAGCTAATATTTTATCCTAAAAGTGTTGTTTTTGCAAGCTTCAGCTAATATATTATCTATTGTTACTGACAGTAAAATACAAATTGCTTGTCACGAATTATATATATTTTTCGTGACATTATAAAAATCATATACTCTGCAAACTGATTGACTCGTTCATCAGTCACACACTGAGCTTGAAGATGCTGAGCAACCGCCAACAAGCAATTATTGCCGACGCAACTGCTTATTACAATCTACGCATAACAAACCCTGGCGCAGCATCATCCCACAAAAGCTCCAGCTGCAAATCCGTGCAATATTTTCTCTGCATGCCGAAGGTTGCTTCCGGAGGCATATATTCATATTGTCTGAGCAGAATAAAACGTCCGCTGCCATCCGTGTTAATCTTGGTTACAATCTGCCGCCATTGGTCAATGGCATAGCCGTTTTTCGCCAAATCTTCCAAGGTTACATAGGTCACCCATTGTCCGTTTTCCTTACCGATAAGCCAATAACCGCAGTTCTGCTCATGAGCGCCGATAGTAGCATTTATTTCAAAAAATATTTTTTCGGGATTAGCGGTAAAAACATCCCGCACCCTATAGCCAACCATTCCATTCTCCGCAGGAACGAAGGTCTTATAAACATCTTTTGTATTTTTGTTCATCAGCTGCAGAGTGCCGTCATCGGCAAGGAAGAATTGCACGCCTTCTTCCTCATCACTGATTGCCAGCTCTCTGCTGTTCATATAAAGAAATGTTCCGTCATCAGCAGTCAGAAATTCCACTGCCCGAACCTTGGGAGCATCCGCAAGCAAGCACACGATGCAAAGTAAAAATAAGGCTAAGCAGGAAAATAATTTCTTATAAATGCGCATATTCATCAACCTCCTAAATTAGTTTCTGTCATTATAATTATAGCAACAAGAAGCTCTTTTTCCCCCACCCCAAAGCATGATTTCGGGTGGGACGGAAGAAATTTTCTTGTGCTAACAAGCAAATTTTCCAAAGCTCAAATTAAAAAGCTGCAGCCTGCTCCCGTACTCAGGAGCAAAGCTGCAGCTTTTGCTTTTATTCTACTGTTATAACAGAACTGCTCTCTTGTGCTTTACACCAGTTCTTCTCTGGACTCATGAATCTTCTTCAAAAGCTCCTTACCGGCAATACCCGGTCTGGTCATTTCCGCAGGAGCAAGGATAACATCCAAATCCTCTTTACTCAGCACCTTGCGTTCAATGAGCAGGTCCTTAATATTTCTGTTGGTTGCCAGCGCCTCCTTCGCCAAAACGGAGCAGGTTTCGTAACCGATATGCGGCAGCAGCGCCGTAACAATGCCCACGCTCTTATCCAGCCATTCCGCGCATTGGGCACGGTTAGCCTTAATGCCGTCTACGCAGCGGGTACGCAGTGTATTAACGGCATTGGTCAGGAAACGTAAGGAATTGAAAATATTGTAAGCCATAACAGGCTCCATAACATTAAGCTGGAACTGGCCGTTTTCTACGCCGAAGGCCACAGCCAAATCGTTGGCAATTACCTGATAGCAGGTCTGATCCACTACTTCGGGGATAACGGGGTTAACCTTACCCGGCATGATAGAGGAACCGGGCTGACGCGGCGGCAACGTAATTTCGCAGAAGCCTGCCCTCGGACCGGAGGCCATCAGACGCAGGTCATTGGAAATTTTAATCAGCGAAAGTGCCGAGGTTTTCAAACTGGAGGATAAATCGGTGAAGATATCCGTGTTACTGGTAGCATCAACAAGATTGTCCGCGGTAGTGAAGCTCTCGCCGGTAACCAGCGTAAGCTGTTCGCAAACCTCTTTGATATATTCGGGATCGGCATTCAGGCCGGTGCCGACTGCTGTTGCGCCCATATTCATGGTGTGCAGCAGCTCACAGCTGCGGCGAATGTAGTTACTGCGTCTGCGCATGGAGGAAGCAAAGGCTTTGAACTCCAGGCCTAAGGTAATAGGCACAGCATCCTGCAGATGCGTACGGCCGATTTTCAGCACATCCTTGAATTCCTCGCCTTTCTTATCAAAGGAATCTGCAAGGTTTTCCAAGGCAATAATAAGCTGTTCGGCGCGCATCAGAGCGCAGACACGGATGGATGTAGGAATAACATCGTTAGTGGACTGCGACATATTGGCATGGTTATTAGGGCTGATATAATTATAATCGCCGCGCGGACGACCAAGAATTTCCAAAGCACGGTTACAGATTACTTCGTTCGTATTCATATTAAAGGATGTTCCGGCACCGCCCTGAATCGGATCAGTCGGGAACTGGTCGTTCAGCTTGCCGCTGATGATATCATCGCAGGCCTGAACCATAGCATTGCCGATTTTTTCATCCAAAAGCCCGATTTTCATATTGGCCAAGGCCGCAGCCTTTTTGACCATACCCAAGGCTTTGATAAAAAGCGGATCGGCAGTATAGCCTGTAATCTGGAAGTTTTCCATGGCACGCATGGTCTGTACACCATAATATGCATTATCAGGAATTTCTAATTCACCTAAAAAGTCGTGTTCTTTACGCATAATACATTTGCCTCCTTCTTCAAAAGCGTGTAAAAGCTGCTTTTAATCGAAATCTGTATTATGTATACATAATACATTCAAGCCACAATTCTGTCAAGCGCATTATTGTGAATTTTGAGAAATTAACTTATAAAAAAGAAGTGCCTCAAGACGCTAAGCTCAAAGCAGCTCAAAATAATCTGCTTTAGATAAAATCTACCAGACCGTTCTCCAGATGATACATGGCACCGACCACGCGCAAGCCCTCCTGATGCTCAACCTTTTGAATCTCCAGGCTTGCTTCGATTTCCGCTTCACAGCTTTTGACATTCAGGCAAGCAGCCTTATACGGGTCGCACTCGTCGCCAATCGCTGCTTTGATTTTATCCGTGATAAATTTGATATAGCCCTCCGGATCATGATTGATTGCAGCATGCACCGCACCGCAATGCGTATGCCCCATAACAACAATCAACGGTGCGCCCAGATGACTGGCAGCGTATTCAATACTGCCCAGCTGATGCTCATCAATCACATTACCGGCAATACGGATAACAAACAGCTCGCCGATGCCTGTCATAAAAATATTCTCCGGAATTACGCGAGAATCAGAGCAGGTAATAATAATCGCATAAGGCTTCTGACCGTTAACCAAGGTATCTGTTCTCTTTGCCTGCGAAATGTCCTCGCTGTTGACCTTGGCATCAATATATCTGGCGTTGCCTGCTTTTAATTTTTCTAAAGCCTTTACCGGTGTTGTTGTTATATGCTTAATCATAAAATCGCCCCTCTTAGAACATACTTTGCAAAAAAATCATTCGGTAATCGCTATCTTGATAACTCCGTCTAATCTGTTTTCGAAAATGCGGTAAGCTTCCTCGATATCCGCCAGCTTGAAGCGATGCGTAATCAGCGGCGTGGTATCAATTTTGCCTTCTTCAATCAGGCGCAGAATCTCCGCACAGTCGCAGCCATCCACACCACCGGTTTTGAAAATCAGATTTTTGCCGTACATATCAGGCAGAGGCAGGCTCTGTGCTTCATCGTAGAGCGCCACAACCGTCACAATAGCGTTCGGACGCGCGCATTTCCACGCAAGCTGGAAGGTGTCGCGACCGCCGGCAACCTCCAGAACAACGTCCGCCCCGCCATGGTCGGAATGCTCCTTAACAAATGCTTCGCATTCCTCAGGCTCGCAAAGCAGTACATCGGGATAATGCTTTCTGACAAACTCCGCTCTGGCCGCATCCTTCTCGCAGATGATGATGCGTTTTGGCTGCTTCAGCATAACGCACAGCAGAGTGCAGATACCCGTCGGACCGGCACCGATAATCAGTACGGTATCCTCCTCGGTGATTTCCGAAATACGTGTTGCCCAAAAGCCGGTAGCAAGAATATCGCCTACAAAAAGCGCCTGCTCATCGGTAACGCTGTCGGGAATTTTGTTCAACCCTTGGTCAGCATAGGGTACGCGCACAAATTCTGCTTGTCCGCCGTCAATGCGGCAGCCAAGCGCCCAGCCGCCATGAGGATCGGTGCAGTTGTTGACAAAACCCTTCTTGCAGAAGAAGCATTCGCCGCAGAACGTTTCTACATTTACCGTCACACGGTCACCGGGCTTCACGGTTTTTACCTCAGCGCCGACCGCTTCTACCACACCAACCATTTCATGGCCCACGGTAAATCCCGGCACAGCACGAGGTACCGAGCCATGCTTAATATGCAAATAACTGGTGCAGATGCTTCCCAGCGTTACGCGCACAATAGCATCACGCGCAGAAACAAGCTGCGGCTTGGCCTTTTCCTGCAGAGCAAACTTACCGTGTTCAATATAAGTTAATGCTTTCATAAATTTGCAGACCTTCTTTCTCTATTTTTTGCTTCACTGAAGCTCATATCGCTTCCCTCATTATATCATAATATTGACGCTGTGGATAATGACATAAGCAACATGTCACGCAATACTATCTTCGCTGTTAAATTCAATAAGCTTTCTGAATAAAGAAATCACAACTTTTTCGCTGATAAAAATGCCGGAATGTGTTAAAATATTAGTTAGATTTTTTAGGAGGCTTTATCCATAATGCATCAATATCTCTTTTTTATCGGCGATTTTCCCATACGTATGTATGGTCTGATGCTCTGTACAGCAATTTTTCTGGCCACCGGCACTGCCTACTTTTTAGCTAAGCAGGACGGACGCTGGCACGAGCATATTTTAGACATCGGCATCTACGGCGGCTTTGCAGGCCTCATCGGCGGCAGGCTGTGGGATGTTTTCTTCTTCGACTGGGATTACTACAGCCATCATCTGTTGGAAATCCCCTTCGTCTGGCAGGGTGGCATGGCCGTGCAAGGCGGTATGCTGGCAGGCATTGCTGCCGGCATTGTTTACTGCAAGCTGCATGACATCGACTGGGTAGCTCTGGCGGATATCATTTCGCCTTCTCTGCTTATCGGTCAGTCCATCGGACGCATGGCAAACCTGCTCAACGGTGACGCCTTCGGCACACCTACCGGCGGCAGCTTTGGCCTGCTGTACCCCGAAGGTACGTTGGCCTACAAAACCTACGGCCCTGTACCCCTGTGGCCGGCGGAGGTTTGGGAAGGTCAGCTGGATATCGTTATTTTTGCCCTGCTGCTGTTGTTCCGCACCACCAAGCATGCGCGCGGTCAGGCTTTATGTATGTATGCTATGCTTTATTCGGTAGTCCGCTTCTTTTTGGAAATGCTGCGCGGTGACTACGCCGAGCCCTGGATGTTCGGACTGAAGTCCGCTCAGGCAACCAGCTTAGGCTTCTTCCTCGTTGCCTTAGGCTTCTTCATTTACTGCGGCTGGCTGGAAAAACATCAGCCTGCTGCCAAAGAAAAAGCTGTCGGCAAAAAATCTAAAAAATAATTGCAAAAAAGTATTGACAAGAAGCGTACTTTTCGCTATAATATCATTGTTGCTTGAAACAACAGCAACGCTGATGTGACTCTGTAGCTCAGTTGGATAGAGCGTTTGACTACGAATCAAAAGGTCGCAGGTTCGAATCCTGCCAGGGCCACCACTTGAAACTAAACTCTGTAACTTCGGTTACAGAGTTTTTTGTTTTTACGGATAAAATATATTCTTCCGCTAACCGGTACTCCCCCGCTTGTTAGCACCACCATTCAGTCTTATAATAATGATATATAATCAAAACCATGAGGTAACCTTATGAACGTAAAATATTCTAAAATAGCCTGCATCATCCTGGCGTCCGGCGTAGGCCGCCGCTTCGGCGCCAACAAGCTGCTGACAGCCATCGACGGAGCGCCCATGCTGCAGCACATCCTTGATATCAGCCAAGGACTTTTCCCCAAGTGCATCGTCATTACACGCCACAAGGATGTTGCGGATATATGCGCGCAGCAGCAAATCCCCTGCCTGCTCCACGACAAGCCCTATCTGAGCGACACCGTGCGCCTGGGCACATCATATATACAGAAGCAGCGGCCACAGGCCGAGGGCCTGCTTTTTGCCGTTGCCGACCAGCCGTTATTGCAGCAGGCTTCGCTCATCCGCCTCGCCGAAAGCTTTTTAGCGCAACCGCAAAAAATTCATCGCCTGTATTACGAAGAAACTCCAGGCAATCCCATTATCTTCCCTGCAAAATTTGCCAACGAGCTGCAACAGCTGCCACAGGACAAGGGTGGTTCCGTACTGACAAAAAAATATCCTGAACTGGTAGTAAAAGTACCGGTTCAGGATATCAACGAGCTGCTGGATATAGATACACAGCAGGATAAAACTAAGCTTGAGCGTCTTCGCCCCTATTCAGAATAATATTCAGCAGAATTGCTACAAAGGCTGCCGGAACGATACCGGATTCACCGAACATCATGCGCATAGCCTCCGGGCAGTGTGCCAGAATGCCGGGTGTAGCGCCCATGCCGTAGCCAACGCCTAAAGCAACGGAAATAATCGTCAGGCTGCGCGGGTTAAGCTTCTCTTTAGTAACCAGCTGAATACCGCTGACAACAATCGATGAGAACATCATTACGGCAGCGCCGCCCAGAACGGATTGCGGCATAATGGAAACCAAAGCGCCCAGCTTAGGAATCAGGCCGCAGAGAATCAAAAATACCGCACCGGTTGCCAAAGCAAAACGGTTAACAATCTTCGTCATAGCAACCAGACCTACATTCTGGGAGAAGGAAGTATTGGGCAGTACGCCGAAGACAGCAGCAATAGCAGAGCCAATGCCGTCACAAATAACGCCGCCGGACAATTCCTTGTCCGTAGCTTCACGGTTCAGACCGCTTTCAACAACGGCGGAAATATCACCGACAGTTTCTACTGCGGTAACAACAAACATAATCAATACAGGCATAATAGCACGCATATCAAATACGATATCAACAGGCATAAGCTGAGGCACAGCGAACCAAGAAGCATTCGCTACCTTATCCCAATGCAGTACCCAGGACTTGGTATATTCCACACCGTCGGGAGTAACTGCAGTTGTAGGCAGCACAAAGCCCATGAAAATCGCAGCGATATAGCCTGCAATAATACCAAGCAGAATGGAAGAAGAGCTTAAAAAACCCTTAGTGCCATGCTTGAAGAAAAGGATAACACAAAGTACAAACAGACCAAGCAGCAGGTTTTCTACAGAACCGAAGTCCTTAGTCTTGAAGCCGCCGCCAAAGGAATTGATACCTACGGAAATCAGCGACAGACCGATAGACAGTACAACAGTGCCGCAGACAACAGGCGGGAAGAAGCGACGGATGCGCTTGAGCACGAGGCCGAGCACCGCTTCAAAAACGCCGCCGATAATCGAGGCACCCATAATAGCGCCATAGGCGACAACACCGCTGCCCAAGGTTGCAACGATACCGGCAAATACGCCGATAAAGCCGGAGCTTGTACCCATGATAATAGGCACCTTGCCACCGCAGGGACCAACGGAATATAATTGCAGCAATGTTACCAGACCTGCAACAATCATCGCATTCTGAATCAAAACAACCTGCAACTGTTCAAAACCGGCACCGCCGACAATACCGCAGGCACCGCCAATAATCAGAACCGGTGTAAGATTGCCGACAAACATAGCCAAAACATGCTGCAGACCTAAAGGAATAGCCGAGCTCAAAGACAGCTTGCCCTCGAACTTATAGGCTTCCTCGGAAAGTTTAACAAACTTAGACATATAAGCACCCCTTCATTTTTTCATGCATATATTTTATCGCATATCAGGCAATATTGTAAAGAAAATTACAGAGAAAATCCGTATAAATTTTATCAGATAGCTTTTTTGTTCGCAATTCAAAAGAGAAATTAAAAAATGAGCACCGACTACGTACTTTTGCTACGTTGAAGTGCTCATTTTTATATAGATAAAGTATGTGCTACATTCCCTTTTACTTATCAGCATAACGCGGAGAAAGTATCAGAGATATTTACTCTTTAAGCAGAACGCGGAGAAGGTATCAGAGATATTTACTCTTTAAGCAGAACGCGGAGAAGGTATCAGAGACGAAGAAGGAGCACCGACGGCGTACTACTGCTACGTCGAGGTGCTCCTGATGAAGTATATGATGCCTTATACGCGTTCTGAAGCTACGCCGAGGCCCTCTCGATGAAGTATATGATGCCTTATATGCGTTCTGCCCTAGTTTGGATCAATTGTGCTGCCACACTCACCGCAATCTCCGCCGGCGTCTCACTGCCTATATCGATTCCGATGGGCGTAATAACACGCGCAAGCTGCTGCTCACTGTAGCCATCTGCCAGCAAAGCTGCTCTGGCCATGGCTGCTTTATTTTTACTGCCCATAATGCCGATATAACCCACAGGCGTAGTCAACAGATAACGCTCCACATTAGCGTCATGAACATGACCGCGCGTCATAACTACCGCATAATCCTTAGCCGTCAGGCTGCAAACCTCCTGCAGCTTAGTAAAATCAACCTGCTGTACATGCTCCGCCTGCGGAAAGGCTGCCGCATCCGCAAACTCCGCCCTGTCATCCAGCACGATGCATTTAAAGCCAAGATGACTCAAAAGCGGCACCAGCTCACGCGCAACATGACCTGCGCCAAAAACATAAACCGAACCGTCATAATCATACTGCTCCGCATAATAAGCGCAGCCATCTATATTGATTACACCTCTGCGACCTGCAAGCTGCAGGTCTTTTTTTATTTGCGGCAGTGCGTTACCTTCACCCAAAGGCAGTAAAAACCACCAGGGAGCATGCTGCTTCATTGCACTAAGAGCTTCCTCTGCCAAATCCCCCATTTCTTCCCCCACAGGCAGGTAGCAGAACTGCACCTGGCAGCTGCCGCCGCAGGCCATGCCTGCTGCCGGAGAGAGGTCAAACGTTTTGACAAAGCTGCCGCCACCGCAGCGCAGACGCTGCTGCGCCAGCTGCTGCGCCGCGTATTCCATACCGCCGCCGCCGATGGTTCCGTAAAGCAAGCCCTTTTCTCCGACCAGCATATAGGCGCCGCTGGTGCGCGGAGTAGAGCCTTCACTCTCAATCAATGCAACAAGATAGCAAGGCTGCGAATCCAAAGCCTGCACCTGTATTTTTTTCATTAAATCCTTCATTTTTGCTTCTCCTGTGCATAACGGCAGACTAATTCCAGGACGCTGCCGGCAATGCAGCGTGCCTTATCCGAAATCGTAAAGCAGTTGGCCAGCTCCTCCTTACGCGGGTCAATATCAGCAATTTTAAAGCCCTTGGTAACAGCAAAGCCATCGCGAATCATGCCGCGAATCAGACCGGACAGTGTTGCCTTTACCGCCACCTGATTACTGCCGTCGGTAATAGTTGCAATAGTCTCGCCCTTTTCCACAATGCTGCCAATGTCATGAACAACGTGCAGAACACCTGCGCAGGGTGCGTGCAGCACACGCTCCTTGCTGTAGCCTGCGATATTACCGGGTACGCCGCTGTTGGGCGCAGCACTGCCGCTGCGGATAATGCGTCCCAGGTTATGACCGCGCTTCGTTTCTACAATCACGTCGGCATCAGCGCCCACGCTAAAGCCGGGGCCCAAGGCAATCACAAGTGGCGCCATTACGCTGTTCGTTCCTATATTGCGCTTGGCGATAATCGCATCAATCACAATATCAGGTGCAAACTCACGCACACTGTCCGCTGCTTCGTCAACCAGCACCGGCACTTCACCGCGCTCCCAGACAGCGTCTGCCTCAGGCAGTGAATTTATCAATCTTGCAGTCAGACCTTCTACCTGAGCGCTGCCTTGATACACCGCTTCGCACAGCGCTACTTGTCGACGAATTGCCGCAGGCTTAGCGCATTCCAGCACTAAAACTTTGAAGCCCGCTCCCCACAAGCGATGGATAACGCCTGTTGCCAGGTCACCGCCACCGCGTACAATAATCTTCAGCATTTGCTATCTCCCCTTTCACGAAGCCATATTCTTCGCTCGTCTATGCCTGCACCCACTAACAGCCGCAGCATTTCCTCCTGTTGCGCTGCTTTTAGCAGGTCACATTTATTCAATACAATATAATAAGCGCGTGCGCCGACACTTTTGCGTGATCCCTGCTCTGAAAGCAGCAAAGCAGCCAGCATTTGTTCATCAATGACAGAATCCAAGCTACAGTTCAAAAGCTCTGCTGCCAGCTGCGGACGCTGGCAAGCCTGCTGCAGCGAATTGCCCAAAGCATCCGTACCCGCAACAGCGAGCACAATATCACTTTCCGGCAAAAGCACCGGCTCATGTGCCGCAGGAGCCTTGCAGGGATGATGCTTGGAGCCGTCAGCCTCACACAAAATCACGTCTGCCTGCAGCTTCAGCTCTTCATATAAGAACTGCGGCGGCGCCGTCAGCTTACCCGTTGCAGGCTCCAGTGTACCGATAACAGCATAGCGCCCCTGCTGCCACAAATTTTGTACCGCTGTTGCGTCGGCAGCAAAGCTTCCATCTACGGGACGCAGGATATGCGTACTTGTCAGCACCAGCACCCTGCGTCCGCAGGCTGCCCAAGCCGCTGCCAGCTCGTACATAACCGTCGTTTTACCGCCACCGCCGACCAGGCAGATAGTATGTTTTTTCCCGTCATTTACAAAATCAAAGGGACAATCAGCCATCTGCTTCACCTCGCAAAAAATTACTTATATTATAACACACTCACTAAAAAAGGCTGTCGCTTGCCTGCGACAGCCTTCGATAACATTAGCCTTTATTTGCCTTGAGCAACAGCAGCGATAACTTCTTCAGTCAGATCCTTGCCGCCGAATACAACAGCACTTGCATCAACTACATTAGCAATGCCATGAGCTTTTGCTACCTGGCCGATAGTTTTGCGGATTTTTTCGCGGATAGGATTCAGCAGGGAAGCTTCCTTCTTATCTACCTGAGCGGATAATTTTTCGCCCAGCTCGCGTCTGCCCTTGTCGTCAAGTTTCGGAGCCTTTTCATTGAATTCATTTTCAGCCTTTTGGCGCTCCAGATTGATAACGCTCATAGTAGTCTGAATATCAGGATAGCTGCGGAAAACACGTTCAACATTTACATAACCCAAATCTTCCGCAAAAGCGCTGGTTGCGCAAGCCAAAGCCATAACCAAAGCCATAATCAAAGTCAGTAAGCTCTTTTTCATTAAAACAGTAACCTCTCTTCTTAAGATTTTAATACTAATATTATCTTACACTATTTCCTATAGAAAAGCAAGCTGTTTATAATTGGCCGCTCTGCCACGTCCGTTTGCGCAACGGCGGTGCAGGATAAGCCTTGCGGCTTGTTTTGAGTCCCTGCCGCACAAGGCATTCTGCCAGCGCCACAGGTGCCACCGCCGGGTCAACAACAGGAACGCCTAGACGCTCACTGAGCGGGTGCGCCAAACCTAAAAAGGATAAGCAACCCAAAAGCAGTACCTGCACTCTGTCTGCCGCCAGCAAATTTTTGCCGGCTTCCGTAAGCAGGTCCAGAACACGCTCACGCTCTGCCCACAAATCGACACCGCGGGCCTCAATACCACCAATTGCAGCAATACGCGCAGGATCAACACCGCATTGAGCAACAAAAAGCTGCTTTTCCGCATAGCGTGTCGTATCTGCCAGCAAAAGCCCGGCCTGCCTGCCTACCAGCGGAGCCAGAAGACAGCTAGCCTGACCGCCGCCTACTACAGGTATGCTTACCACCTCACGGCAGGCATCCACCGCAGGATCACTGAAGCAGTACAGCACGACTGCATCATAGCCTTCGTTTTCCGCACGCACAGCCATTTTGATAATTTCAGGTGCGGCAAGTGCGGCATCAAGAGCAGAATCAATTTCGATATGATTTTCAACAAGGCACTCCATGTGCAGCTCCACATCAGGACCTACATGCACACTGAGCAGATGACAGCGTGCTGCCATCTGCTCAGGAGTAACCCCAAAGTCAGGATTAATTATAAATATTTTCATCTGTATTTCCTTATACCAAAACAGAATTAAGGAATTTCTTCGCGCGTTCCGTTTTCGGATGATTAAACACTTCATCCGGCGTACCGCTTTCAATCAGATAACCGCCATCCATGAAATAAACGGTATCCGAAACGTCCTTGGCAAAACCCATTTCATGGGTAACCAGAACCATGGTAATACCGGTATTGGCAAGCTGCTTGATAACGTCCAGTACCTCCTTGACCATTTCCGGATCAAGTGCGGATGTAGGCTCGTCCAAAAGCAGTACCTTCGGCTCCATCGCCAAAGCACGGGCAATCGCTACACGTTGCTTCTGGCCACCGCTCAGACGGCTGGGATATTCATCGGCTTTGTCGGAAAGATTAACCTTTGCCAACAGCTTCATAGCCTTTTCCTTTGCCTCCTGCTTGGACAGACCGTTTACTACACGGGGAGCGTAGGTCATATTCTCCAGAACAGTCATATTGGCAAAAAGATTAAAATGCTGAAACACCATGCAGGCATTCTTGCGGATATCTTCAATTTTAATTTTGGAATTTACGATGTTCTTACCTTCGAATAAAATTGCTCCGCCGGTAGGCTGCTCCAGCAGATTAATACAACGCAGCAGCGTAGATTTTCCTGAACCGGAAGAACCGATAATGGTCACAACCTCACCTTTTTTTATTGTCAGGGAAACATCCTTAAGGACCTCCAAATTGCCAAAGCTTTTAGACAGGTGTTGAATCTCAATCACTGATGCGCACCTTCTTTTCTAACAAACCGCCCAAAAAGTTCAGGGCCATAACCAAAACATAATAAACAGCAGCTGCTACGATAAAGGCTTCAAACGCACGGAAGGTTTTTGCCTGAATCAGATCCGCCCAACGCAGCGTATCGGCAACACCGATAACGGAAACAAGGCTGGAATCCTTCAGCAGCATAATGCTTTCGTTTACCAGTGAAGGCAATGCATTCTTAATAGCCTGCGGCAGAATAATATCCAGCAGGAAACGATGCTTAGGCACACCCAAGGACATTGCTCCCTCCCACTGACCTTTGTCGACAGCAAGAATACCGCCGCGCAGTGCCTCGGAAATATATGCGGCACTGTTCAGGCCAAAGGAAAGCACGCCTGCCTCCAAAGCAGAAATAGTATAGCTTGTCAATTGCGGTGTCGCAAAGTAAATCAGCATCAGCTGTACTAAAAGCGGTGTACCGCGGAAGACAGAGATATAAACCTTCGCCAAGAAGGAAAGCACTCTGTTTTTGGACAGGGTTATCAGCGCCAGGATAAAGCCTCCGAAAAAGCCCATAATTGTGGAGAAGAAAGTGAATTTAAGTGTAATCCAGACAGCGGTTGCCAAAAGCGGTATATAAGGTTCCAGAACGGAAAAATCTAACATCTGCTCAATTCACCTCTTACAGCTTTGCAATATCCAGCTTTTCAATTGCAGCTTCATATTCTTTAGTGCCTTCTTCACCCAGATGAGCTACGAGAATTTTGTGCAGCTCGCCATTGGTGCGCATTTCCTTCAGGATTTCGTTGATTTTTTCAACATCCTTGGAATACTTCGGCAGCGCAATAGCAAAGGTATCGTCTTTTACTACAGTTCCCTGCAGAACGTGCAGCTCCAGATCAGGATTTTGTTTTACGAAAACAGCAGCTTGGGAAGAATCAAACAGACCTGCAGCCAGACGACCGTTTTTAATATCCTGAACAACCAGCGGAGTGGTATCCATTTCAACAACTTCGATACCGCCGACAGCCTTCAGCTCTTTAGCATAGGTAGTACCCATAGAAGCACCGGCTTTTTTACCCTTCAGTTTATCCATAGCGTCATAGCCTGCACCCTTTTTGCAGAGAATAGCCTTCATCGGGAAATAATAAGGCTTGGAGAAGGATACAACCTTTTCACGCTCGGAAGTCGGAGAAATTGCGGAAATAATAACATCAGCACGGCCGCTTTGCAGAGTAGGTACCAGAGAAGCGAATTTCATATCGGTGAATTCGATTTTCTTGTTCATCTTCTTGGCGATGTAGTGAGCGATATCAATATCAACACCTTGGTAATCCTTGGTGCCTTCCTTTACGGATTCAAACGGCGGGAAGGTGGAGTTGATAGCAACAACCCATTTGTCACCCTTGCCTGCATCAGCTGCAGCATCTTTTTTCTCGCCACCGCAGCCTACCAGCATCATAGCCAGCATTGCAGTTGCCAGGAAAGCAAAAATACTTTTCATTGTAAACTTTTTCATTAGAAAAACCCCTCTCAATTTTTAATATCTGTTTACTCCGTACATTTAATGAGTAAACTTGCTCATATAATGAATTATTATACCATAGAATCAACGACACTGCCAACAGATTTTTTTCAATCAGTAATGAACCTCAATATCATAGCCCTTCTGCTTTAAAACATGTTTAGCGCAGGCTTCGTCAGTAGTAATCCAGGCTCCATTTTCTTTTGCATAATGAATAAATGAACGCAATGCACGAACATATCCCGGACGACCGATAAACTGCGGATGCATAACAAAGTTAATGATGCGGCCCTCGTCTGCCAGGCCGTCAAACTCATCCTGCCAAATCTGCACCATTTCGCGTCCGCTGCGCAGATAATAATGCTCCGGATGCTGCAGAGTATACATATCATAGGAGGTATCATCAACAATGCCGTCCTTCGGCAGCTCAACGATAGGTATTTCCTTGCCGTCTATTTGCAGCAGGAAAGGCCCGTCATTGTTACGCCAGTTGGAGGAATAGATGCAACCGCGGTCCAGCCAGAGCTGCTTATGAAAATCATGCAAGATACCATCAGGCATACGCACACCTACGGGACGTTTGCCGGTAAGCTTGCGGAAGATAGCATCAACCTTATCCATCAGCGCATTTTCTTCTTCATAGGTATCCTTTACTTCATGCAGATAACCGTGATAGCCGATTTCATGTCCCTGTGCTGCAATGTATTGAATGATTTCCGGATGAATCTCCGCAGTATAGGCAGTAGTGAAAAAGGTTGCCTTAAGACCTTCCTCCTCCAGCATTTTCAGGATGCGCGGCAAGCCCTGCTTCGTAGCATAAAGACCGCGGGACATGTGCACCAGGTGACGTTCATTGATATCGTTGCGTGTAAGCCACAGCGTTTCCGCATCAATATCAAAGGAAAGCAGTAAAGCAATGCGTTTATTATCAGGCCAGTTCCAGTTCATCATGCTTCGCCTCCTTCCGCACGTTTAGCATAAAACTCCTTTACGTAACGCGCTACATCTTCGCAGCTTGCAAGCCATGCGCCGTTCGCCTTCATATAGGCAATAAAGCGCTCCAGCATGCGCACGCGGCTGCTGCGGCCGATAAGCTGCGGATGCAGCTTGAGCACAAAAATTTTGTCGCCCTCATTGGCAAGCTCGTCAAAATTATCCTTCCAGATATCGTAAACATAGTCCACCGGATAACTACAGGTGATAGTAGCTTCATCAGCATAGGAAAAATAGAACCAGGAGAAATCATCCAGCGTAGGCTCAGTAGGAAGCTCCACAAGCGGGTAGTCCTCATGCACATATGCCCAGTCGCAATCCTTAAGCGTAGACCCGTATAAATATCCACGTTCAGCCATCAGCTGCATTGCACAGTTAGGCAATAAATCCAGCGGACCGCGATAGCCGACAACCTTACGTCCGCTTATTTTTTCCAACAGTGCCTCGCTCTTGGCCATATTTTCTCTTTCCTCGGCAGCAGGCATATCTACAGAGGCTTCGTGCAGATAGCCGTGATATGCAAGTTCATGTCCTGCATCCGCTATTTGCTGCACTTTATCTGCATAAAGCTCCGCAATGCGGCCGGGAACAAAAAAGGTAGTTTTGAGCTGTTGGCGTTCAAGCATATCCAGACAACGCTTCAAGCCCTCATCAGGACCATATTGACCTCTGCTTGTATCGGAAAAGCCGATTGTTCGCTTGCCGATTACAGATTTACGCAGCAGCTCCGCATCAAAATCAAAGGTAACCATCACGGCGATACGCTTGCCGTCAGGCCAAACCATACCGTCACCATTTTTTAAAGTAAACATTCTTGCCTCCTTGGTAATTATTCAAACTTATTCAGTGAAATGAATCCATATTCTTGATAACTATTTAATTATGTCACTATAAGCAGATAAATGTCAACTCATAGAATTAAAAACGCAGGCCTTTCGACCTGCGTTCACTTCGTTTTGCTGATGTAAGGTATTGGTGGGCCCAGTAGGGTTCGAACCTACGACCAGCCGGTTATGAGCCGGCGGCTCTACCACTGAGCTATAGGCCCATGCAAGCTACCAAACAGTATTATTTTATAATAGATACGGTTGTTTGTCAACTATTATTCCAAGAAGTCCTTCAGCTTTTTGCTGCGGCTGGGATGACGCAGCTTGCGCAATGCCTTAGCCTCAATCTGACGGATACGCTCACGGGTAACGCCAAAGTGCTGGCCAACCTCTTCCAAAGTACGGCTGCGGCCGTCCTCCAGGCCAAAGCGCAGCTCCAGCACCCGTTTTTCACGGATAGTAAGCGTTTCCAGAACCTCCTCCAGCTGCTCACGCAGCAGAGTGAAGGAAGCAGCATCGGCAGGTGCCGGTGCATCGTGGTCCTCGATGAAATCGCCCAGATGCGAATCCTCTTCTTCACCGATAGGAGTTTCCAGAGAAACAGGCTCCTGCGCAATTTTCATAATCTCGCGCACTCTGTCAACGGAGGTATCCATTTCCTTGGCAATTTCTTCCGGCAAAGGCTCGCGGCCAAGCTCCTGCAGCAGCTGGCGGGAAACACGGATGAGCTTGTTAATGGTTTCCACCATATGTACGGGAATACGAATAGTACGTGCCTGATCGGCAATCGCACGGGTAATCGCCTGACGAATCCACCATGTAGCATAGGTACTGAATTTAAAGCCCTTGTTATAATCGAATTTATCTACAGCCTTAATCAGGCCCAAGTTACCCTCCTGAATCAAATCCAGGAACAGCATACCGCGACCGACATAACGCTTGGCAATACTTACTACCAGACGCAGGTTGGCTTCGGACAAGCATTGCTTAGCTTCGTCACCCTGATGTGCAACTGCTTTCAACAGCTTTTCGAAATCCTCATCCAGATTGCAGTAAGCTTCAACAACAGCAGAATCCTTTTCTCTGCCGTCACTCATACGCTCTCTGAGCTCGTTGAGAATAGCCTTAATCTGGTACAGTTTGTGATCATCTAAATCGCTTGTTTCACGCGTTACTACGAACTGCTCACAACCCGGAATCAGACATCTTTGTTCTGCCATCAGGCGCTGCAGATGCAGACGCTCATCTTTGGTAAATTCAAAAATCAGGTCCTCGTAATCGTCAACAGTATAAGGCTGACCTACGCTCTGACGCTTTTTAATCATCTGCGCTACACGGAAAACAGAACGCATATTGGTAATCTGCCATTCCTCTTTCAAGCTCTCGCGCAGCTTTTCAACCAATGCGCTGCCGCTGTCCTCAGCAGTAAAAGCAGGCTCCTCCAGCTCAATCATTCTGCCGCGCTGAATTCGCTCTGCCTGACGGCCCTTATCCATACGCTTAGCGAGCTTAACCTCATCCTCACCGATAAGCAGCGGTACTCTGCCGATTTCCTTAAGGTACATGCGTACAGGATCGTCAATGCTGATGCCTTCGGGAACGCTCATGTTTTCCAGCTCGCTGCTGCTGGGCTCATCATTATCTTCGTCGTTTCCTACCAAAGGCAGTATATCTTCGTCGGAGGCATTGTCATCGTCAACAAGCTCCAGACCTTTACGTGTAATAACCTCGTAGATATGCTCAACATCTTCGGGCGTAATATCTTCCAAAGTATTGGTGAGGTTCATTACATCGCCATAGGTGAGAACACCCTTATTAGCCTTACCCTTGCGGATAAGCTCATCAATTTGCTCCTGCGTTATTTTAGTAGCTGCAGCCATGGTGTCCCCTCCTTCCTTATTTATTTTGGTTTCCATAGAGTTTTTTGATTTCATTCTTTATCCTTTGACTTTCCATTAATTCACTGAGAAAACGCTCATCTGCCGATCTTTCGTATTCATCCGCCAGCAGACGATGCTTTTCATATTCTTTTTCCAGACGAAGCCTCCGCATCTGCCTGAGGCAGTCCTGCATAAGCTTATCCATATCTCCCTCCGGAAGCTGATGTGCCAAAATACGCGCCAGCGCTGTCTGCGCCGCGTCATCCAGGACATTATTCAGCTTATCCGTTGTATAAGCGGTGCCAAGCTCGCACAACCTGTCAAACAGCTGTGCCAGCACAGCATCTTCAAAGCCTGTTTCCTTTACCTCCGCACAGCATTCGTCACACAGCTGCGGCTGCTCCAAAAGCAATCTCAGAAGCAGTTCTTCCGCCTGCTGACCGATACCGGCGCTTTTTTCCTCCGGAATCACCGTCGGCTGCCCAATATGCTGTCTGCCGCCTCTGCGTGCTGCCTTGCGGTATTCTTCCGCAATCAGGCCTTCATCAATAGTCAGCCGCTGTGCCAGCCTTCGGATATGCTCCGACGCTTCAATTTCATTTTGACATTCTAATAGGAATGGTAGTATATTCGACACAGCCTCTACTTTTCCTGCTAAATTAGCAATATTATTTTGCAGGATAGTTTCATCTATTTGAAAATCAATACCATTCTGCGCCGCCGCCAGCACCTGTGCAAAAGCAGCGCTGCCATGCTGACGTACATATTCGTCGGGATCCTTGCCGTCAGGTACACCTGCTATGCGCACTTTCAAGCCTGCTTCCCGGGCAATGCTTACTGCCCGCACCGAAGCCTTGCGGCCTGCGCTGTCGCTGTCGTAGCAGAAGATTACTCCATCCGCCAGACGCTGCAAAAGCTTAGCCTGCTCCTGGGAAAAGGCCGTTCCCATAGATGCTACAACATTATCAAAGCCTGCCGCATGCAGGCTGATAGCATCCATATAACCCTCGACAACTACAGCCCGACCGCTTTTGCGGATAGCCTTCAAGGCTATATCCAGACCAAAAAGCAGCCTGCGCTTATTAAACCACTGCGTTTCCGCTGTATTCAGATATTTAGGCGTGCTGTTATCCAGCACTCTGCCGCCAAAGCCGACTATACGTCCGCGCGCATCGCGGATAGGAATAATCACACGGTTGCGGAACTTGTCATAATAGCCGTCGTGCCCACGGGCCGCCAGTCCGGCAGCCTCCAGCACCTGCGGCTGACAGCCGCGCTTAGCAAGAGAGCTGACAAGCGCGGTAAAATTATTCAGCGCATAGCCTATGCCAAAGCCGGCAATAATTTCTTTGCCGATTCCGCGCCCTGCAAGATAAGCCAGGGCAGGTTCACCGTAAGCAGTTTTTGTAAGACAAGCCTGAAAAAATTTGGACGCCAGTTCATTAGCACTATAAATGCTGTCCCTTTGTTTCTCGCGCGCAATTTCGGCGGCCGTCTTCTGCTTTTCCGGTATCGGAATACCGTATCTGCCGGCCAACAGCTTTAATGCATCCATAAAGCTGCAGTTTTCGATTTTCATAATAAACTTAAAAATATCTCCGCCCTCATGGCAGCCAAAGCAATAAAACATGCTCTTGCCGGGGTTCACCGAAAAGGACGGTGTTTTTTCTCCGTGAAACGGGCAACAGCCCCAGTAGTTCTGACCTT
>ENA-UEOL01000191-UEOL01000191.1-human-gut-metagenome-genome-assembly--contig:-NODE-191-length-44025-cov-42.395809_pt1 | contig 44025 bp, 30 predicted proteins | sample MGYA00242884_ERZ507884 | MGnify/ENA primary metagenome ERZ507884 (study PRJEB26167, sample SAMN06115417) | human gut metagenome | host: Homo sapiens | place: China:Chongqing | collected 2015-03-06... | reverse complement strand
TCCAATATATTAACTACAAAAATGAAAAGCCCATTGGCCGAGTTAAATATGCGCTATTTTAATTCCGCCAACGGGTTATTAAAAGAATATCGCTATATTTGTGAAAAATATATCATTAACCTCAATACTTATCAGATGAAAATTAACCGACTAGCTTGCCTTTTCATGCTTTCCATGCTGCTCCCCGCCGCAGGAAACGCACAACAGCGACAGGAAATGTTACTGGAAAAAGGATGGAAATTCACCCGTGAAGACAACAAAGGTTTCAGTCAGTCTCAATGGGATGATAAAAAATGGCAGAATGTGACCGTACCTCACGACTGGGCGATTTACGGACCGTTCAGCATTGAAAATGACAAACAGCACACAGCCATTGCTCAGGACGGACAGACAGCAGCCATGGAACATGCCGGACGAACCGGAGGACTTCCGTTTGTAGGTGTAGGATGGTATCGTACAACCTTCAGCACACCTCAGATGACGAAAGGCGGTAAATGTATCCTGCTTTTCGACGGAGCCATGAGTCATGCACGCGTTTATGTCAACGGAAAAGAAGCAGGTTACTGGCCCTACGGCTACAATGCTTTCCAGATTGACGCAACGCCTTACCTGAATGCGGACGGAAGGAATGTACTGGCCGTACGCCTTGAAAACGAAACAGAATCCTCACGCTGGTATCCGGGTGCGGGACTTTACCGCAACGTACGTGTCATCGTGACCGGAGATGCTTATGTTCCCGTATGGGGAACTCACCTGACAACTCCCGTTGTCAAGAAGGAATATGCGAAAGTATGTCTGGCAACCAGTCTGGAAATGCCGGAAGGAAAGAAGCTGACTGACTATACCATCGTTACCGAGCTGAAGGATGCCGACGGCAAAGTGGTGGCTCAGGGAAAACAGCAGGGCACAACTTTCACCGGAAAACAGTTTGAACAGGAATTCATCATCGAGCATCCGTCTCTCTGGACTCCGGATACTCCCGCACTCTATACTGCCGAATCCAAAATCTACGAAGGCGAAACACTGAAAGATACTTATACAACCCGTTTCGGTGTCCGTTCCGTGGAAATCATTGCCGGAAAAGGCTTCTTCCTGAATGGAGAACCGCTGAAGTTCCGCGGAGTATGTAACCATCACGACCTCGGACCGTTGGGAGGTGTTTCCAACGAGGCAGGCATACGCCGCCAGATCCGCATGCTGAAAGACATGGGATGTAACGCCATCCGTACGTCGCACAACATGCCGTCCAACGAACTGATCGCTGCCTGCGACGAAATGGGTATGATGGTAATGGCTGAATCATTCGACGAATGGAAATCAGCAAAAGTGGAAAACGGTTACCACAAAGTGTTCGACGAATGGGTGGAACGTGACCTGACAAACCTGCTCCGTCACTTCCGCAACAACCCGAGTATCGTCATGTGGTGCATCGGTAACGAGGTACCCGACCAATGGAACGGCAACCGCGGCCCGAAACTGACACGCATGCTTCAGGACATCTGCCACCGCGAAGACCCGACACGTCCGGTCACACAGGGTATGGATGTACCCGACGCTGTAGTCAACAACAACATGGCTGCCGTACTCGATGTACCGGGATTCAACTATCGTCCGCACAAATATCTGGAAAATTATAAGAAACTTCCGCAGGAAATCATTCTGGGAAGCGAAACTGCATCTACCCTCAGCTCACGCGGTGTGTACAAGTTCCCCGTAGAAAGACGTTCGATGGCTAAGTATGACGACCATCAGGCTTCTTCTTATGACGTGGAACACTGCAGCTGGTCAAACCTGCCCGAAGACGACTTCATCCAGCATGACGACCTTCCTTATTGCATCGGTGAATTCGTATGGACCGGATTCGATTATCTGGGTGAACCGACTCCTTACTATTCAGACTGGCCCAGCCATTCTTCTCTCTTCGGTATCATTGACCTGGCAGGACTCCCGAAAGACCGCTACTACCTCTACCGCAGCCACTGGAACAAGAATGCAGAAACCCTGCATATCCTGCCCCACTGGAACTGGGAAGGACGCGAAGGAGAAGTTACTCCGGTCTTTGTCTATACCAACTATCCTTCGGCAGAGCTGTTCATCAACGGCAAGAGCCAGGGAAAACGTACGAAAGATCTCTCGGTTACCATCGAAAACAGTGCTGACTCTGCTTCCATGGCCAGCCTTAAACGCCAGAAACGTTACCGCCTGATGTGGATGGATACCAAGTATGAACCGGGTACCGTAAAGGTTGTAGCTTACGACAAGAATGGCAAGGCAGTGGCTGAAAAAGAAATCCATACAGCCGGCAAGCCTCATCACATTGAACTCGTTGCCGACCGCAGCACAATCAAGGCTGACGGAAAAGACCTTTCATTCGTAACCGTAAAGGTTGTGGATAAAGACGGCAACCTCTGCCCGCATGCAGACAATCAGATCTCGTTCCGGGTAAAAGGAAAGGGTACTTACCGTGCCGGAGCAAACGGAGACCCGACTTCTCTGGAATCATTCCAGACGCCACGCATGAAAGTATTCAACGGAATGATGACGGCTATCGTCCAGTCAACGGAAGAAGCAGGAACCATTACGCTGGAAGCTACGGCTAAAGGCCTGAAGAAACAGACACTGACCATTACTACAAAGCAAGAGAAATAATCCTCTCTCTCAAGTGAAAAATAAAGCCCTGCGTTTCAAGGAAACCCAATCCGGAAACGCAGGGCTTGTTTATTTTACGGAATATCTTTACCGGTGAAAGTCTGCCCAGTCAGTCAGACGCATATCGCCTTTTTCAAGGAATACCTGGTGCATGCCCAGCGCAGCCGACAGGCAATGGCTGGTCTGTCCCTTGGTGGAAATCTTCAGATAATCCCACAACAATTGCTTATAGTCAGGATGTGCGCAGTTTTCAATGACTGCCTGTGCGCGTTCCATCGGGCTCTTTCCACGCAAATCTGCAATACCCTGTTCGGTAATGATGACGTTCACGGAATGTTCGCTGTGATCCAGATGGGAAACCATCGGCACGATAGAACTGATGCATCCTCCCTTCGCTGTCGACGGACAAGAGAAGATAGAAATATAAGCACTGCGGGTAAAGTCTCCCGAACCGCCGATACCGTTCATCATCTTTGTTCCGCAAATGTGAGTGGAGTTCACATTTCCATAGATATCGGCTTCAATGGCGGTATTCATGGTAATAACTCCCAGACGACGCACGACTTCAGGACAGTTGGATATCTCCGACGGACGGAGTACCAGCTTGTGGCGGAAGAAATCCATGTGATCATAGATATCCTGCAGGCAATCGTTTGTTACACTCAGCGAGCAGGTACTTCCAAACTTGATGCGTCCTTCCTTGATCAGCTTGATCACGGAATTCTGAATCACCTCCGTATACATTTCAAACGGCGGAATACTGGAGTCCTTTCCCAGTGCACTCAACACTGCATTGGCAATATTTCCCACTCCGGACTGCAAGGGAAGGAAGGTAGAAGGAATGATTCCTTTCTTCAGATCCGATGCCAGGAATTCGGCAACATTCTGGCCGATACGGTCTGTAATCGGGTCCGGATCATGAAAACCGCGGGCCTCATCGGGAATGTTTACTTCTACAACACCAACAATCTTCGAAGGATCAACCTGAATGTAAGGCAGCCCGATCCGGTCACTTGGATGTACAATGGGAACCGGACGGCGGAAAGGCGGGCGTTCCATCTCATACAGGTCATGCATACCGATCAGCGCTTTGCTGTGAGCCGCATTCAATTCTACGATAACCTTGTCTGCCAGCCGGGCAATGGTCGGGGTAATACCAACTCCCGCCGTCAGGTAAATACGTCCGTCTTCCGTAATTTCACATGCCTCGACAATGGCTGTACTTACATGTCCCAGGAAACCGGAACGCAAACGCTGGGCAACCTGAGACAGGTGAATATCCGTATAATTTATTTCTCCATTATTAACTGCTTTACGAAAGTCAGTATTGGTTGTATAAGGAGCACGAAACTTCAATGCATGAGCACGGGTCAGGACACCGTCACAGGAATCTCCCGTTGAAGCACCGGTAATCACTCCAACCTGAAACTGTTCTCCGCGAGCGTGCTTTTCTTCTGCGATCTTCGCCAGTTCGGCGGTAACTGCTTTCGGACTGCCTGCCGGTGTAAAACCGCTCAGGCCGATAATCTCTCCATCTTTGATCAGACTGGCAGCTTCAGCTGCTGTAATAAAATTGAAACTCATGGTATTTAAGGTATTAGTATTTGGTTATTTCAGTAGTTGCATTCAATATTTCCGACGGAATATCTCCGAATAGAGGAAAGCCTTCCGGGCATCTGCCGGTGTTTTCAGGCGAATCTCCGTATCTTCAGGCTCAGCCTTCCGGGAAGCTGACGGAACTGCTTCCGGTTCATGAAAGGCCGGACGGGTATTTCTTTTCTTTTTATGAGACGGCATCGGTTCACGTTTCTCAACAGGTTCCCTCTCAGCAGGTCCCTGCATGACAGGCCGTTTTCCTGTCCCGGCAGATACGGCACGTTTCCCCGAAGCAGGCTTGCCCTGCCCTTCTTTGTATCGCCGCCAAGCCACCAGGGCTACCATGGCAACAACAATCCCCACCGAAAAGACGGTTTCCATCAGTGAACTCAGATCCATCGTTAATCAAAGTATGTTAAGTGTCCGGTAAAGATACAAATTATTTCCATATATCCTAACCCTTTTATGGAAGTTAACCCGAAAAGCCATATCTTTGCAACTGAATTACTAATTTTCAGAAAACTATGACAAAAGAAAGCACAGGAGCAGACTTTAAATCTGCAACTGAACACGAGAACAAAAAACTATTCATCGAAACTTACGGCTGTCAGATGAACGTGGCCGACAGTGAAGTCATCGCTTCCATCATGCAAATGGCCGGCTATTCTCCCTGCGAAACGCTGGAAGAAGCAGATGCTGTATTTATGAACACCTGTTCCATCCGCGACAACGCAGAGCAGAAGATCCTGAACCGGCTGGAGTTTTTCCACTCTCTGCGCAAGAAACGCAAGCACCTGATCGTAGGTGTGCTGGGATGTATGGCTGAACGTGTAAAGAATGACCTGATCGAACATCACCACGTAGATCTGGTTGCCGGACCGGATGCTTACCTGACACTTCCGGAACTGATCAGTGCCGTTGAAGCTGGAGAGAAAGCTATTAATGTGGAACTTTCTACGACAGAAACCTATCGGGATGTGATTCCTTCCCGCATCTGCGGAAACCATATCTCCGGTTATGTCTCCATCATGCGAGGCTGCAACAACTTCTGTCATTATTGCATCGTGCCTTATACCCGCGGACGCGAACGGAGCCGTGATGTGGAAAGTATCCTCAACGAGGTGCATGACCTGGAGCGGAAAGGCTATAAGGAAGTGACTCTGCTGGGACAGAATGTCAATTCGTACCGCTTCGAACGTGACGGACAGACGGTAACTTTCCCTATGCTGCTGCGCCTCGTTGCCGAATCAGTACCGGGCATGCGAATCCGTTTCACCACCTCACATCCTAAAGATATGAGCGATGAAACCCTGCACGTGATTGCCGAAGTGCCCAACGTATGCAAGCACATTCACCTGCCGGTGCAAAGCGGAAGTTCACGCATCCTGAAACTGATGAACCGGAAATATACCCGCGAATGGTATCTGGAACGAGTTGAAGCAATCCGCCGTATCATCCCCGACTGCGGCTTGAGTACGGATATTTTCTCCGGTTTCCATTCCGAAACGGAAGAAGATCACCAGATGTCTCTCTCCTTGATGCGCGAATGTGCTTACGACTCTGCTTTCATGTTCAAATATTCGGAACGTCCGGGTACCTATGCCTCCAAGCATCTTCCTGACGATGTTCCTGAAGAAATAAAAATACGTCGTCTGAACGAAATGATCGAATTACAGAACCAGCTGTCGGCAGAAAGCAATGCCAGGGATGTCGGAAAAACATTTGAAGTGCTGGTGGAAGGAGTGTCCAAACGCTCGAAAGATCAGCTCTTCGGACGTACGGAACAGAATAAGGTAGTGGTGTTCGACCGGGGAACTCACCGTATCGGAGATTTTGTTCAGGTACGGATCACAGACTCCAGTTCAGCAACCCTGAAAGGAACCGCCCTCTGATTATCATACAATAAAAGCCAAAGAACAGTTCTTTGGCTTTTATCATTTTTTTCTTCCCAATAAAGTTCGAATCTCATCTGCAAAATTATCTTCTTCTGTATTCCGGCATGACAATCCACAAAATCAGATAAACAATCGTTCCGGAAAAAGCCGTACAGACTGTGGCCAGCACATAAAGAATGCGGACCAAAGTTATATCCCAACCGAAATATTCTGCAATGCCGCTGCACACACCGGCTATCATGCGGTCATTTGAGCGAGTTAATCTTCTGTTTTCCATTTTTTCAAAATTGATTACATCCCCAAAGGTAATGACTTTTTTCAGATAAAGTCTGACCTTTCTGGCTTAAAAAGCGTCACATCTCTTAAAAACCCTTAAAGAAAGTCCCTCTATAATCGTTTTATTTGTTATTTTGCAGCAAATTAGGGATTAAAGTGAATATACTCAATATAGATAAATGTCCGCTCTGCGGAAAAAGTGCTTTCCACAAGGAAATGACCTGCAAAGACCACTATGCGACGGGCGAAACGTTCGACGTATACAAGTGTGAGTCATGTGGTTTCCTGTTCACACAGGGAATTCCCGTGGAAGCTGAAATCGGAAGATATTACGAATCACCCGACTATATCTCTCACAGTGATACTCATCACGGCTTGATGAACCGTGTTTATCACTGGGTACGACGCTATATGCTGGCCAGCAAGGCAAGACTGATCAAGCACAACAGCGGATTAAGCCGCGGACGGTTGCTTGATATCGGTACAGGAACCGGATACTTTCCTCACTTTATGAAGGAAAAAGGATGGAGAGTAACAGCTATCGAGAAAAGCCCGCAGGCACGCACCTTCGCACAGACACATTTCGGTCTGGAAGTAGATGCTCCCGAGAAACTCGCAACATATGAGGATGCTTCATTCGATGTGATCACACTGTGGCACGTAATGGAACATCTGGAACACTTGAACGAAACCTGGGAAACCCTTAGCCGGATTCTTCAGGACAGAGGAATATTGGTGATTGCAGTGCCCAATCCTTCTTCGTTTGATGCACGCAAATACGGAGCGATGTGGGCTGCATGGGATGTACCACGTCACTTATGGCATTTCACGCCTTCTGCCATGCAGCAGTTCGGAGCAAAGCATGGTTTTGTGCTGGCTGAACGCCACCCCATGCCTTTTGATGCTTTTTATGTATCCATGCTGACAGAAAAGTACAAACAAAGCCGAAGTCCTTTTTTCAAGGGTTTACTGATCGGGTTCGAAGCCTGGATGGCTACCCTGACCCGTAAGGAACAAAGCAGTTCAATGATTTACGCCTTCAGAAAGAAACAATTATGAGCAAAAAATCCGGATCCTTTTTTGACATGCAGTTTGTCACGTCCAGCATCAGCACCATGTTGGTCCTGTTGTTGCTGGGACTGGTGGTGTTTCTCGTCCTGACAGCCAACAACCTGTCAGTCTATGTACGTGAAAACATTGCTTTCTCAGTGGTACTCAGTGACGATATGCGGGAAGCAGACATTCTGGCGCTTCAAAAGCAGCTGAACAAGGAACCGTATGTGAAACAAACGAACTATATCTCCAAGGATCAGGCTTTGAAAGAGCAGACAGAAGCTATGGGAACCGATCCGGCTGAGTTCCTGGGATATAATCCTTTCAGTGCATCCATTGAAATCAAGCTGAATGCTGACTACGCCAATTCGGACAGTATTCATATCATCGAACAGGAACTGATGGGCAAAAAGAACATTCTGGAAGTCAACTATCCGCAGGATCTTATAGACTCGGTGAACCGCAATTTGCGCAAAGCCAGTCTCTTTCTGCTCGGTCTGGCTGCCTTGCTGACACTTATATCCTTTGCACTGATCAACAATACCATCCGTCTGACTGTATACTCCAAGCGTTTCCTGATTCATACCATGAAGCTGGTCGGAGCCAGTCGTTCATTCATCCGGAAGCCATTTCTGGCCCGTAATGTCTGGATCGGACTACTGGCAGCAGCACTGGCTGATGCCGCATTGATGGTAATGGCATGGCTGTTGGTAGGTTATGAGCCGGGATTACTGCAAGTCATCACACCTTCTGTCATGCTGACCGTAATGGGAGTTGTACTGATATTCGGTATCCTCATCACAACATTGTGTGCATGGATTTCCATTAACAAATATCTGGGATTAAAGACAGAAGAACTTTACAAATAAACCGCAATCAATTAAAATCAAAGAATATGGATAGAAAGAGTTTCGCTTTTGACAAGACCAACTTCACCTTATTGGGTATTGGTATGGTGGTCATCATCCTGGGATTCCTGCTGATGAGCGGTCCGGGATCGACCGAATCTGCATTCAATCCGGACATCTTCAGCGCACGCCGCATCAAGGTTGCTCCGGCAGTATGCTTCCTGGGATTCATTTTCATGATCTACGGAATTTTGCGTAAGCCCAAAGAAACTAGTGACATCAACATCAATAACAATAAAGAGGATATCAAAGAATGAGTTGGCTGGAGGCTTTAATTTTAGGACTTTTACAGGGACTGACAGAATACCTTCCTGTCAGCAGTAGCGGACATCTGGCTATCGGTTCAGCACTGTTCGGCATTGAGGGAGAGGAAAACCTGACTTTCACCATCGTGGTACACGTTGCAACCGTACTGAGCACCCTGGTTATTCTGTGGAAAGAAATAGACTGGATTTTCAAGGGTTTGTTCAAATGGCAGATGAATGAAGAAACCAAATACGTGATCAACATTCTGATCTCTATGATCCCGATCGGTATTGTAGGAGTCTTCTTCAAAGATTATGTAGAAGAAGTGTTCGATTCCGGATTGCTGATCGTCGGCTGCATGTTGCTGGTGACAGCGGCTTTACTTACCTATTCTTATTATGCCAAACCACGGCAGAAAGAAAAGATCAGCAAGCGTGATGCCTTCATTATCGGACTGGCCCAGGCCTGCGCTGTTATGCCGGGACTTTCCCGTTCCGGAAGTACCATCGCTACAGGACTGATTCTGGGTAATAAGAAAGAAACCCTTGCACAGTTCTCTTTCCTGATGGTAATACCACCTATTTTGGGTGAGGCATTGCTCTCTGGAATGGAAATCATGAAAGGAGCATCCGAAGCAAATGCAGAGATCAGCGCTTCAGCACTGATTGTAGGCTTCCTGGCTGCTTTTCTGTCCGGATGTGCTGCCTGCAAATGGATGATCAACATTGTCAAGAAAGGCAAACTGGTGTGGTTCGGCGTATATTGTGCCATCGCCGGAGCCGTTACCATTATATATAGTCTGGTGGGATAACCCCTGGCGTATCGTTTTTACTGAAAAGGAAACAGGTACAACACCTGAGATTTACCATCAACCATGAATTTTAAAGAAGGAGAAGTATTATATTTCGACAAGCCGCTACGATGGACATCGTTCGCGGTAGTCAACAAGATCAGATACCACATCAGCCGTAAGCTGGGGGTAAAGAAAATTAAAGTGGGACACGCAGGAACCCTTGATCCGCTGGCAACGGGTGTTATGATCATCTGTACCGGAAAGGCAACCAAGCGTATTGAAGAATTCCAATATCATACCAAGGAATACATAGCGACCTTACAGCTGGGAGCTACGACTCCATCATATGATCTGGAAAAGGAAATCGATGCTACGTATCCCACAGAACATATTACCCGGGAAATGGTAGAAGAAGTATTGCAGCAGTTCAAGGGAACCATTGAACAGATCCCGCCAGCTTTCTCGGCATGTAAAGTCGATGGCAAACGGGCATATGATCTGGCGCGTAAGGGTGACGAAGTGGAACTGAAGCCCAAGACACTGGTCATCGATGAAATCGAGCTGCTGGAATGCAACCTTCCGGAAATAAAGATCCGGGTAGTGTGCAGCAAAGGAACCTATATCCGGGCACTGGCACGGGACATCGGAGAAGCTTTACAAAGTGGAGCTCACCTGACCGGACTCATCCGGACACGGGTCGGTGAGGTCAGACTGGAAGATTGCATGCAAGTGGAAGATTTCCCCGAATGGCTGGAACAGCAAGAAATTGAAGTTATTAACGAATAAGGAAAGAAAGGAAGAAGATGAAACTGTCACAATTCAAATTCAAGTTACCGGAAGAGAAGATCGCGCTTCATCCGGCAAAGTACAGAGATGAATCCCGCCTGATGGTGGTACACAAATCAACCGGCGAGATCGAACATGTTATGTTCAAGGATATCTTGAACTATTTTGATGACAAGGATGTGTTTATCTTTAACGACACCAAGGTCTTTCCTGCACGCCTGTACGGTAACAAAGAAAAGACCGGAGCACGTATTGAAGTTTTCCTGTTGCGGGAACTGAATGAAGAACTGCGCCTCTGGGATGTACTGGTAGATCCGGCCCGTAAGATCCGTATCGGCAACAAACTTTATTTCGGTGACGATGACTCCATGGTAGCTGAAGTGATTGACAATACCACTTCACGCGGACGTACCCTGCGCTTCCTCTATGACGGACCGCATGATGAATTCAAAAAGGCTCTGTATGCATTGGGAGAACCCCCTTTGCCTCCTTTCATTCACCGTCCGGCGGAACCGGAAGATGAAGAACGTTTCCAGACGATCTTTGCAAAAAATGAAGGAGCAGTCACAGTACCTGCAGCAGGCCTTCATTTCAGCCGGGAACTGATGAAACGTATGGAAATCAAAGGTATCGACTTTGCTTTCATTACCATGCACTGCGGACTGGGTAACTTCCGGGATATTGATGTAGAAGATCTGACCAAGCATAAGATGGACTCAGAGCAGATGTTTGTCAACGCAGAAGCCTGCCGTATTGTCAACGAAGCCAAAGACCGCGGCAACAAGGTATGTGCCGTAGGTACAACAGTTATGCGTACAATCGAAACGGCCGTCGGTACTGACGGACATCTGAAAGAATTCGAAGGATGGACCAACAAATTTATCTTCCCTCCTTATGATTTCTCTGTAGCCAATGCCATGGTCAGCAATTTCCAGATGCCGCTGTCCACCATGCTCATGCTGAAATGTGCTTATGGCGGTTACGAACTGATTATGGATGCCTATAACATCGCCTTGAAAGAAAACTACCGTTTCGGTACTTATGGCGATGCCATGCTGATTCTGGACAAATAAATCTCCCGTTATGGCTGAGGTATATGTAAGCTTGGGTACCAACCTGGGAGATAAAGATAACAATTTACGTACTGCCGTCCGGCTGATGCAAGAGAGGATAGGGAAAGTTATTTCCCTGTCCTCCTTTTATGAAACGGCCCCCTGGGGATTCCAGTCCGAACACAGTTTCCTCAATGCAGCAGCCTGCATCGAAACCCGTTTATCACCGGAACAACTGCTGCTCGTCACACAACAGATCGAACGCGAACTGGGACGTACACAGAAATCATCCGGAAATGTCTATAAAGACCGGCTGATAGATATTGATCTGCTGATGTATGATAACCTTCAGATCCATTCAGATCAACTGGTTCTGCCCCATCCGCTAATGACGGAAAGACGGTTTGTTTTAGAGCCACTGGCCGAAATAGCTCCTGAGACCATACATCCTGTTACCGGTAAAACGATTCGGGAATTACTGGAGTTATTGTAAGGCTTTCCTCTGGCAGAAAGGCACTCTAAACCTATGTTAAAAACAAACGTATCTTGTAATTATTCCAATTATATACGTATCTTTGCAGCCGAAAACAAAAGTGGAAAGATTTGAGTAGCTTGCAACCACGGAAAAAAATGCTAAAACACAATAGTAACACTTCCTTGATTTCACATAATCTACTCTTGTCCGTACACGGATAAAAACAATCATTTTAACCATTTAATTTACAAAAACAATGGGATACTTATTCACATCCGAATCGGTGTCTGAAGGACACCCCGATAAAGTGGCGGATCAGATTTCCGACGCTGTGCTTGACAAACTGTTGGCCTATGACCCCAGTTCAAAAGTAGCTTGCGAAACATTGGTAACTACCGGACAGGTGGTACTGGCAGGAGAAGTGAAGACCAAAGCGTATATTGATCTTCAGCGTGTTGCACGTGAAGTAATCAACAAAATCGGCTATACCAAAAGCGAATATATGTTCGAAGGAAATTCGTGCGGTGTATTCTCAGCCATCCACGAACAGAGTCCTGACATCAACCGCGGCGTAGAACGCGAAGATCCGATGAATCAGGGAGCCGGCGACCAGGGCATGATGTTCGGTTATGCTACCAACGAAACTGAAAACTACATGCCACTGTCACTTGACCTAGCCCATAAACTGCTGATGGTTCTGGCTGATATCCGTCGTGAAGGCAAAGTAATGACTTACCTGCGTCCGGATTCAAAGAGCCAGGTAACAATCGAGTATGACGACAACAGACGTCCTGTACGCATCGATACCATCGTGGTTTCTACCCAGCATGATGAATTCATTCAGCCTGCTGACAACTCACAGGAGGCACAGCTGAAAGCAGACGAAGAAATGCTGGCTCAGATCCGCAAGGACGTTATTGAAATCCTGATGCCGCGTGTCATTGCTGAAATCCACAACCCGGAAGTCCTGAAACTGTTCAACGATCAGATCAAATATTTTGTAAACCCGACCGGAAAATTCGTTATCGGAGGTCCGCACGGAGATACAGGACTGACAGGACGTAAGATCATCGTTGATACTTACGGTGGTGCCGGAGCTCATGGAGGTGGTGCTTTCTCTGGTAAAGACCCCAGTAAGGTTGACCGCAGTGCCGCATATGCTGCCCGTCACATTGCCAAGAACCTGGTAGCTGCCGGAGTAGCCGACGAAGTACTGGTACAGGTTTCTTATGCTATCGGTGTTGCCCGTCCGATCAATATCTACGTCAATACTTACGGACGCAGCAATGTTGCCATGAGTGACGGAGAAATCGCCAAGAAAGTAGATGAAATCTTTGACATGCGTCCGCGTGCCATCGAAGAACGCCTGAAACTGCGTAATCCTATCTACAGTGAGACTGCAGCTTATGGTCACATGGGACGTGAACCCAAAGTTATTACCAAGCATTTTGAATCTGCATACGAAGGCAACAAAGATGTAGAGGTAGAACTCTTCACCTGGGAAAAGCTGGACTACGTAGACCGTGTAAAAGCCGCTTTCGGACTGAAATAAAGTCTGAAAACGCCCAGATATTTCTGAAAGCCCCGGCAACATCCTGAAAATGTCTGCCGGGGCTTTCATGGTTTTCATTGCATCTGACAGAAAATCCGGATACAAATCAAGAAGGAACTATCATCAGATGAGCAATAATACATACTTTATCCCTATCTTTGCAAAAAAGTGAGAATATCCGATGAATTCTATAAAAAACGTATGCGTATATAGCGCTTCCAGCACTAAAATAGATGCAAGTTATTTCCAGGCAGCCCAGGAACTGGGACATTTGCTGGCCCGTCAGCACATCAATGTCATCAATGGAGCAGGATGCCTCGGGCTGATGTGTCAGCTGAGTGATGCTGCTTTGGAAGCAGGGGGCACCGTAACCGGCATTATCCCGCACTTTATGGTGGAACAGGGATGGCATCATCGCGGACTGACCCGCCTGATAGAAACCGAAACCATGCATGAGCGCAAGCAGCTGATGGCTGAACTTTCCGACGGAATTATCGCCTTGCCCGGAGGATGCGGAACAATGGAAGAACTGCTGGAAGTTATAACCTGGAAGCAGCTCGGACTGTATCTGAATCCGATTGTCATACTGAACGTCAACGGATTTTATGATCCATTGCTGCAAATGCTGGAGCAAGCCATCGAACAACACTTCATGCGTCCCGAACACGGAAAGATCTGGCAAGTGGCAACAACGGTTGAAGAAGCAGTAGATCTTCTGTACACCACTCCGGTCTGGAACAAGGAAATCCGTAAATTTGCAGCCATATGAACGACGTGTGCCGCACAGGATTCCGGGAAATCCAACAACTGGAGCAAGAGCAGCAGGCCCGACTGGACAGCGCCTTGATCAGAAGCATGCAGCCCGACCGGGAAGCCGGGATGCAGGGAGAACCTCTGCCCTATCTGCTTCGTTCCGACTGGCTGGTGACACTCTGCCTGTTCCTGTGCTTCCTGCTTTATTCCTATGCGCTGCGAAACGGTAAAAAATACCTGGCCCAACGTTTCAGAAACTTCTTCCAGCACAAACAACGAGGCAGCCTGTTTGACGAACCGGTCGGTTCCGAAGTCCGGTACACTCTCACGATGGGAGGAGTAACCTGCATCCTGGGAGGATTCTGTCTGTACGACTATTTTTCGGATAATTCCTCTCTCCTGTTCCAGATTGTTCCTCACAGTCTGCTGCTGGGCATTTACGTGACAACCATCTTCCTGCTTGTTTCATTCAAGTGGATATCCTACAGTTTTATAAACTGGATTTTTTTTGACAAAGAAAGGAATCGTTCATGGATCCGGTCATGGTTTGACCTTCAAATAGGAACCGGAGTTCTGCTTTTCCCGGTTGTTCTGCTGATTGTTTATTTCGATTTAAAGCCTGACATTGCTAAAACATTGGTTGTCATAATACTCTGTTTTGCCAAAATATTGTTATTTTACAAGTGTATTAAGAACTTTTTTAATCATTTTCATGGGTGTTTGCATTTAATTCTGTACTTTTGCACCCTTGAAATAATACCCGATCTTTTATTATGGAAAGGGATTAATTACATTAACCATATATTGATTTTAAATTTTTAGGACATTGAAGATAAAGAAAGTTCTAGTTTCTCAGCCTAAACCAACATCTGAAAAGTCACCCTATTTTGATATCGCTGAGAAATACGGAGTGAAGATAGATTTTCGCCCGTTCATAAAAGTAGAAAGCTTGTCGGCTAAAGAGTTCAGACAACAGAAGGTTTCTATTCTGGATCATACGGCAATCGTGTTCACCTCACGTCACGCCATTGATCATTTCTTTAATCTTTGCGTTGAGCTTCGAGTAACAATTCCGGAAACCATGAAATATTTCTGTACTTCCGAGACTATTGCATTATATATCCAGAAGTATGTGCAATATCGCAAGCGCAAAGTATTTTTCGGTGCAACAGGAAAGTTTGCTGATCTGGTGCCCCTCATGGTGAAGCATAATACAGAAAAATACTTCGTACCGATGTCAGACGTACACAATGACGAAGTAAAGGATCTGCTCGACAAGAACAAAATCCAGCACACTGAAGCTGTCATGTACCGCACAGTCAGCAACGACTTCAAGCCGGAAGAAATGTCCGACTATGACATGCTGGTGTTCTTCAGTCCGGCCGGAATCCAGTCACTGATGAAGAACTTCCCGGGTTTCGAACAGAAAGATATCGCTATCGGATGCTTCGGACCGACTACTGCCAAAGCAGTCAAGGAAGCTGGTCTTCGCCTTGATCTGGAAGCTCCCAGCGCAGCTGCTCCTTCCATGCCAGCCGCACTGGACCTGTTTATTGGAGAACAAAACCGATAATTCGCAGGAAAAAGCGTTTTTTTAGTTTATAATAAGTTAGCGGGTTGCACTTCCGAAAGAAGCAACAGCCTGCCGACTGAGTTCAGGAGTTAAAGTCAATAACGCCAGTTTCAACGGAGTATTGACTTTAACTCTTTTCCTACCAAACAACAAGTAAGGAATATACACAACCGGTTTTCCGGCCTCTTTATCCCACCCCAAAAGGAAAGCGTTTATGACAGCAACCCAAACCTATACCCTGCCCAAGAAAGAACGGTTGAACAGCCGCCTGCTTATTGAAAGACTGTTCTCCGGAGGAGGCAAGTCATTGCCGGCCTTCCCTCTGCGCATCGTGTATATGCCGATCGAAGAAGAAACAAGGCCTACTGCTGCCATACTGATCAGTGTGCCCAAAAAACGCTTCAAACGGGCAGTGAAACGTAACCGCGTCAAGCGCCAGATCCGCGAAGCTTACCGCAAGCACAAGGATATTCTGCTTGATGCTCTGAATGCTTCCGGCAAGAAAGCCATCGTAGCCTTTATCTGGCTGGACAATAATCTTCACTCCTCCCAGGAGGTGGAAGAGAAAGTAAAGCACCTGCTCCAGCTGACAACAGAACGTCTGGTATGAAACGGCTGCTTACTTATCTGCTGCTGCTTCCGATTTATTTTTACCGGAACTGTATCTCACCGTTCACCCCTCCTTCCTGCCGGTTTACACCGACCTGTTCACAATATGCCATTGAAGCGCTGAAGAAACACGGTCCGTTCAAGGGCCTCTGGCTGGCCATCCGCCGTATCCTGCGCTGTCATCCCTGGGGAGGTTCAGGCTATGATCCCGTCCCTTGACCAACCGATCCCGCTATGCTGCTCGACATTCATTCCCACCAACTGACCGACCATCCGGAACACGTGCTGCTGAACTGCGGCATGCAGGACTGCCACACTCCGGAATTCCAACAGGCCCGTTACCTGAGTGTCAGCCTTCATCCCTGGTATCTTACAGAAGAGAATCTGCCCGGCCAACTGGAATGGATGGCTGAAATGCTGGCTGCCGACTCCCGCGTCATTGCATTGGGAGAGGCCGGTCTCGACAAATGTTGCCCGGTCTCCTACGAACTTCAGCGGACAGCTTTTCTGGAAACCGTCCGACTGTCCGAACAATACCAGCTACCGCTGATTCTGCACATTGTAAAGACTTCCAACGAAATCATTGTCTTACGGCATGAGACTTCTGCCAGCCAGCCCTGGATTATTCACGGTTTCCGCGGGAAAAAAGAACTGGCAGCCAGCTACCTGCGTCACGGATTTTATCTCTCGTTCGGAGAAAAATACCAGCCGCAGGCACTTGTCTCCACTCCCTCCGACCGCCTGTTGTTAGAAACCGATACTGCACCGATCTCCATCCTGCAGCTGGCAGAAAAAGCTGCTTCCCTGCGCGGCATTTCCGGCCGGGAGCTGCTTCATGAAATCACGGAAAACACTAACCGTCTCTTTTTTAGCCGCTAAAAATTGGTTATTCAGATAAAGTGTCGTACTTTTGTCCGCAACATCCGAAACCGGATGACGAGAACTAATATGTTAAATTAAGTATTTCATTCGATGAATTTTGTAGAAGAATTAAGATGGCGCGGCATGGTACACACCATGATGCCGGGCACTGAAGAACTGCTGGAAAAGGAAATGGTTACGGCTTACCTGGGTATCGACCCCACTGCCGACTCACTGCATATCGGCCACTTGTGTGGTGTGATGATGCTGCGGCATTTCCAACGCTGCGGACACAAGCCGCTGGCTCTGGTAGGAGGTGCTACCGGTATGATCGGTGACCCGTCCGGTAAATCACAGGAACGTAACCTGCTGGACGAAGAAACTCTGCGCCACAATCAGGAGTGCATCAAAAAGCAGTTGGGCAAATTCCTCGACTTTGAGTCGGACGCCCCGAACAAGGCAGAACTGGTAAACAACTACGACTGGATGAAAGACTTCTCTTTCCTTGACTTCGCACGTACAGTGGGAAAACACATCACTGTCAACTACATGATGGCTAAGGAATCTGTTCAGAAACGTCTGAATGGGGAAGCTCGTGACGGTCTTTCATTCACTGAGTTCACTTATCAGCTGCTGCAAGGCTATGACTTCCTGCATCTGTATGAAACCAAGAACTGCAAACTCCAGCTGGGTGGATCTGACCAATGGGGAAACATCACGACAGGAGCTGAACTGATTCGCCGTACGAACGGCGGTGAAGTATACGCACTGACCTGCCCGCTGATCACTAAAGCTGACGGAGGTAAATTTGGTAAAACAGAATCAGGAAATATCTGGCTCGATCCCCGATATACTTCTCCATACAAATTCTATCAGTTCTGGCTGAACGTAAGCGACGAAGATGCCAAGCGATACATCAAGATATTCACCTCACTGAGCAAGGAAGAAATCGACGCACTGACCGCCGAACACGAACAGGCTCCGCACCTGCGCGTACTGCAGAAACGACTGGCTAAGGAAGTAACCATCATGGTACACTCGGAAGCTGACTACAATGCTGCGGTAGAAGCATCAGGCATCCTCTTCGGTAATGCAACTTCCGATGCACTGAAGAAACTGGACGAAGAAACTTTGCTGTCTGTATTCGAAGGTGTACCTCAGTTTGAAGTATCAAAAGCTGAAATCGAAGCCGGTATCAAGGCTGTAGACCTGCTTACGGAAAAAGCTGCCGTATTCCCTTCCAAAGGCGAGATGCGGAAGTTGGTACAGGGCGGCGGCGTTTCACTGAACAAGGAAAAGCTGGGTGCATTCGACCAGGTAATTACTGCTGCTGATCTGCTGGATAAAAAATACCTGCTGATCCAGCGAGGCAAAAAGAACTATTACCTGCTGATCGCTAAATAAGTTTATTCAGACATACAGCATATTTACTGACATCCACCCCTTCTTTCTTCCCCCTTTCTCCGGAAAGGATAAGAACAGAAGGGGTGGATTTTTTTGTCCTCATTTGCTTCTCCAAAAACGCCGAATTCTTTTCATGTAAAGCCCGAAACGTTTTTCAATAAATAACGAAACGTTTTTTTAAAAGCCCGAGGCCTTTTTCTGTACCGCTTTGGGAGCATGTCTGGAGGCGGAAAAATCGTGCGGACAATCTGGCTGAATCGACCGCAGAATTCGGCCGCAACGACCGCACGATAAAGCCGCAACGAGCATACGATTCTGCGAAGGTGTCTGCATAACTCCACGACCTGAAACTTACGATGGCCGGACTTCCTGCTGACCTTTGGAACAGAGTTTCGGACCTTACAAGTCTCCGGAAGGATTTTTACAAGAAATTACAATCATACCCCTCTGATTATACGAAAGTTACGTCCGTCTGTTACAAACAATCATCCCTCCCGTCCAAAGCGGAATTTGACTCATAATATATAATTTTGCAACCGGTCAAATATCCTTCTGACCATGGATTCTTTTCCTTTCCGGACAAACCGGAAATACTCCCCAGAGAACAGACATAATTGTACTTTTTTATAATAAGAGAAACTATGAAGTTAAAAGTAATGTTTTTGTTCGCCTGCCTGTTTCTCAGCATAGGAATAGCCATAGCGCAATCATCTAACGCAACAGGACGCGTTTTGTCTGCCGAAGACAATGAGCCCATTGTCGGAGCTACGGTTCAGATAGAAGGAACCGACACCGGAACCATAACCGATCTGGACGGAAAGTTCACCATCAACGTTCCGTCGTCAGCCCAGATTCTGGTCATTTCTTTCATCGGAATGGAAACTCAAAAAATCAACATAAAAGAAAAAAACAGAACAGACTTGACCATCAAACTGAAGCCCACTGCAGAAGTGCTGGATGAAGTTTTGGTGACAGGAACCTATGGTTCGGCCAAAAAACTGGGTTCAATCGTAGGTTCCGTTGTCGCCATCCGGTCTGACAAAATCGAAAACCGGCCAAGCGCCAACTTTGCAGATGCCTTGCAAGGACAGGTAGCCGGCCTGCAAGTCTATACTTCTTCCGGTGAGCCGAGCGAAGGCGTCAGCATGCGTCTGCGCGGTATCGGTTCCATCAGTTCATCCAACGAACCGCTGTTTATCCTCGACGGTTCTCCGATCTCCGGAGGAGCCTTTACGGCCATCAACCCGAGCGATATCGAAAACGTAACCGTCTTGAAGGATGCTTCTTCCACCTCTATCTATGGTTCACGTGCTGCCAACGGTGTGGTAGTTATCACAACCAAACGGGGAAGAGGTGCCAAACCGACCGTCAGCATCAAGGGACAATACGGATTTTCCGAACCGGCTCTACCGACAACCAGGATGATGACAACCAGCCAGTATTATGACTTGTGGAAAACAATCTCCCCCAACGCAGACTTTTCCATTATCCGGAAATACATGGATATGGGCATTTCTACCGACTGGCAGTCTTATCTTATGAAAGACAATGCACCGACCTGGCAACTGGATGCCAGCATCACCGGCGTTGCCAATAATACCAATTATTTCATCTCTGCCAGCCACTACGATCAGGATGGTGTGGAGCCGGCATCAGGAATGAGACGCGAAACCCTGAGAAGCAATATCGACACGAAAGTGTTCGACTGGCTGCGTGTCGGAGTCAACCTCGGTCTTTCTTATGAAGATTACGAAACCAATAACTTTGCAACAAAGGGAAACAATCCTTATAACGTAGCAACCTTGAGCCGCTGGGCTCTTCCCTGGGAAACGCCCTACAAAATCGTTGACGACGGAAACGGCAAATGGCATTACGGAGACCGCAAGGACTTTTTCGATGTGCTCGGTCTGTGGAATCCGTATTATCTGCTGGAAAATCAGCCGGGACAGAAGAACAAACTTCGCCTGTACGGAAATATGTTCGAAGAACTGACTCCGGTGAAAGGCCTGACGCTCCGCGCTTCACAGGCATTGGATGCATTCGACTACAGATATCGTTACAGACAGCTTCCGGCTGCATTCAATAACAATTCCGGTTCGGCCAGTGAAACTTTCCAGCGTTACTCATCCATGACATTCACCAATACAGCCGAATATAAATTCGACATAAACAAGGTACATAACGCAACGATTCTGATCGGACAGGAAGCCATCATCTACGATGGCAGCGCATTTGGTGCAAGTGTCAGTGGAATCACCGACGACCGCCTGACACTGTTAAGTCATGGTACAACTCCGCAGAACCCCACTGCCAGCATCCAGAAAAAAGTGATGAATTCATACTTCGCACGCGGTGAGTATAACTATGCAGAGAAGTATTATCTTGACTTGTCTTTCCGTACAGACGGCTCTTCCGTATTCGGAAAGAATAACCGATGGGCTTCCTTCTTCTCTGTCGGAGCCATGTGGAACATCAAGAAAGAAAACTTCATGCAAAGTGCCGAATGGCTCAATGAACTCTCTCTGAAAGCAAGCTATGGTACGACGGGTAACTCCGCATTCAGTGGTGATCCGTATTATCCGTCATTAGGACTGGTTGAAGTTGGCAAATATCAGGGTGGCTCTGCTTTCGGTATTTCAAGCGTGCAGAACGATGACCTGACCTGGGAAAAGCAGAAATCCCTGAACATCGGCATCAGCACACGCATGTTCAACCGCCTGGACTTAAGCGTTGACTTCTATAACAAAGTGACCAGCGACATGCTGATGACAATTCCCTATTCATATACTACAGGACACGGATCCGGATGGGGAAATATCGGAAGCATGTACAACCGCGGATTTGAGGTTTCCGTACAGTATGAGCTTTTCAATACCAAAGATTTCTACTGGAGTATAGCCGGAAACATCAACTACAACAAGAACCAGATCACGGAACTCTTCGGCGGACGCAGTGAATATGTGTTGCCTAATACAGGTATAAAATATCAGGTAGGCGAATCTCTCGGCGACTTCTACTATGTAAGATGGGTTGGCGTAGATCCGGAAGACGGACAGCAGATCTGGCTTGACGACAAAGGAAACGAAACCAAGGAATATTCGGACAACTATGCTATATTTACCGGAAAGAACCAGTATGCACCCTGGTCTGGAGGTTTCAATACACGCCTTTCATGGAAAGGATTCAGTGTAGATGCGAACTTCTCTTTCATGCTGGGCAAATACCTGATCGACAATGACCGTTATTTCGTAGAGAATCCCAATTTCGTAGGACAGTTCAACCAGTCCGTTGAAATGGCGAATATGTGGACAACCCCGGGACAGATCACAGACATTCCGGCAGCCAACTCTACCCGTCAGTTCGATACACACTTGCTGGAGAATGCTTCCTTCATGCGTCTGAAAAATCTGACGATCAGTTATTCCTTCCCTGAATCGTTGCTCAGCAAAGCTGGATTTATCAAGGGAGTACGCATCTTCGGTGTAGGACGTAATCTGTGGACCGTTACTCAATATAAGGGAGCAGACCCCGAAATAGACTCAAACCTGCAGTTGGGTAAATACCCCAACACCAGACAGTTTGCCGTAGGTGCCGAACTAACGTTCTGATAAATTCTCTACAAACTTTAAAAAGATTTGGTATATGAACAAGAAACTATTCCTCATATCAGCAATCGCATGCTGCTGCTCCTTGTCTTCATGTGACATGGATCTTACCCCCGAAACAAATATCGCTACCGATGAATCGGTACGCAACGTCGGGGACTGCGAAAAATACAGTAACCTCTTCCATGCTGAATGGAGAGGATATATCCAGGGATCAATCGCTGCAACCGAACTCGTACAGAGCGGACAGGTAGTAGCCACTTCAGACTATGGTAACACATACGGAGCCTACTACAGATGGGACTTCCAGATCACAGATGGAACCGTACAAAGCTGCTGGTCCAGCAACTATAACTACATTGCCAATGCCAACCTGCTCATACAGAAAGCTGCCCTGCTGCTGGAAGATCCGCAGATAAGTGATGCGGACAAACAGGAAATCAAGCTGTACATGGGACATGCATATTTCAGCAGAGCAATGGCATACCGCGAACTGGCTCTCCACTTCTGCAAGGACTATAATCCATCAACGGCTGCCAGTGAATATGGAGTTCCTCTGGTAGATACCTATAATCCGGGACCGAATGCGGAGACTTATCCGGGAAGAAGTTCACTGCAGGAAACTTACCAGCATATCGTGAATGACCTCACCAAAGCTGAAGAGTATGTTACAACTGCCGGAAAGGTAAATTCAACAAAGATTACGGCTGATGTCGTACAGGTGCTCAAAGCACGTGTTGCACTCGATATGGAAGATTACACAACTGCTGCAAATGTAGCACAGGCGCTGATCAACAAAGGTACATACACACTGATCTCCAATCCGGCACAGTATAAGGACATGTGGCTGAACGATACGGGTACAGAAGCTATCTGGCAGTTCTATATGGAACTCAAGAACGAAGAAGGACCAACCGCACTTGGAAGCATGCTATCTGGAATCATCGACAAGTTCGCACGTCCCTCATACATGGCAAGCAAGAAGGTTACTGATCTGTATGACACCGAAAACGATATCCGATACGGAGCTTACTTCAAGACAGATACTATCGATGCACAGACTGTACCTGACTTCGTGGGAACCTACTGCAACAAATGGCCCGGAAACCCGGCTCTGTATACTGGAAAACCCAACAACATGAACAAGACCAAAGCTATGCGTATCTCAGAAATGTATCTGCTCGGTGCAGAAGCATATGCCAAGGCCGGTAACGAAGGAGCTGCATGCGGCTTGTTGAACGACCTGAGAAAGGCACGTATCAGCGGATGGACTGACCAGACTTACAGCGGAGACGCGCTGATGAAGGAAATTCAGGATGAACGTACCCGCGAACTCTTCGCTGAAGGATTCCGCTTCTCGGATATGAAACGATGGGGCATCGGATTCTCACGTTCTGTTGCTGAAGATGCACCTGTGGCAAACTATGTAGCTACACAGGGTAATGACCTGACCAAGGATGCCAGTGATCACATGTGGGTATGGCCGATCCCGAAAGATGAAATCGATGCAAACCCGCAAATCAAAGGACAGCAGAATGAAGGATATTAATACAATGAAACCTCTCTAACTTAACCTTACATTAATAAACAATGTAATAAGGGCCACCTCCGTGTGATACAGGGGTGGCTCTGTCTTTTATCAGGCAATACATTACTTTTTCACTTCCCTTTAAGTACTCTCTTTTCTCAAATTCCAATCTCACTCCCGGTAACGATTATAAAACAAAGAAACAGAACTTGCGCAAAGTTCTGTCCAAAAACATAAAGTTTTATGTTGCTTAACATAAATAAACAAGGTAACACCATTTTATCAAACAATTGATAGCTTTTTTTTGCATTTAAGAGTTATTTTTATGAAATTATATTATATATTTGCGTTCATCATTAACTTTATAATAAGAGAAACTATGAAACAAAAAGTAATGCTTTTGCTTACCTGTCTATTCCTTAGTATAGGAATGGTAATGGCACAATCGTCCAAGGTCACAGGACGCGTTTTGTCCGCAGAAGACAATGAACCAATTGTCGGAGCTACGGTTCAAATTGAAGGAACCAATACTGGAACAGTAACCGATCTGGACGGAAAATTCACCATCAATGCCCCCTCATCAGCTAAGCACCTGATTATTTCATTCATCGGAATGGAAACTCAGAAGCTCACAATCAGACAAGGACACATGAGCAACTTAGTCATTAAGTTGGAAGCTACTTCAGAAATTCTGGATGAAGTATTGGTGACCGGAACTTATGGCTCAGCCAAGAAACTCGGATCTATCGTAGGTTCTGTTGCAGCTGTCAAATCAGATAAGATTGAGAACCGCCCAAGTGCCAACTTTGCAGATGCCTTGCAAGGTCAGGTAGCCGGTCTGCAAGTTTATACTTCTTCCGGTGAACCGAGCGAAGGTGTCAGCATGCGTCTGCGTGGTGTCGGATCTATCAATTCATCTACTGAACCGCTGTTCATCCTTGATGGCTCCCCGATCTCAAGTGGTGCTTTCACGGCTATTAACCCGAGCGATATCGAAAACGTAACCGTATTGAAGGATGCTTCTTCTACTTCTATCTACGGTTCACGTGCAGCCAACGGTGTAGTCGTAATTACAACCAAACGCGGAAAAGGTGCTAAACCGACTGTCAGCATCAAAGGCCAATACGGTTTCTCACAGCCGGCTTTGCCAACAACTGAAATGATGAGTACCAGTCAGTACTATGACTTGTGGAAAACCATTGCTCCCAATGCCGACTTATCCATCATCAAACAATACATGGATATGGGTATTAATACCAACTGGCAAGATTATTTCCTGAAAGACAACGCACCGACCTGGCAATTAGATGCCAGCATCACCGGTGTTTCTAAAAATACAAACTACTTCATCTCTGCCAGCCACTACGATCAGGAAGGTGTGGAACCGGCATCAGGTATGAAACGTGAAACTTTGAGAAGTAACATTGATACAAAAGTATTCGACTGGTTGCGCGTCGGAGTTAACCTCGGTCTTTCTTATGAAGATTTTGAAACTAATGGTTTTGCTACAACTGGTAACAGCTGGTACAACGTAGCAACCTTGAGCCGCTGGGCTCTCCCCTGGGAAACTCCGTATGAAATCGTTGACGACGGAAACGGCAACTGGCATTATGGAGACCGCAAAGACTTGTTGGATGTACTTGGTTTGTGGAACCCGTATTATCTGTTGGAAAATCAGCCTGCAGAAAAGAACAAGATCCGCTTGTACGGAAATATGTTCGAAGAACTCACTCCGGTGAAAGGATTGACAATCCGTGCTTCACAGGCTCTGGATGCATTCGACTACAGATATCGTTACAGACAGCTTCCGGCTCAGTTCAATAACTATTCCGGATCAGCCAGCGAATCTTTCCAGCGCTACTCATCCATGACATTCACCAATACAGCCGAATATAAATTTGATGTAGATAAAATACATAACGCTACTTTCCTGATCGGTCAGGAAGCTATCATTTACGATGGAAGTTCATTTGGTGCAAGTGTTGAAGGTATCACCGATGACCGTCTGACACTGTTGAGCCATGGTACAACTCCGAAAGCTCCCAGTGCAAGCATCCAGAAGAAAGTTATGAACTCTTACTTCGCACGTGGTGAATACAACTATGCAGAAAAATATTTCCTGGATCTTTCCTTCCGTACAGATGGTTCTTCTGTATTCGGAAAGAACAACCGCTGGGCTTCCTTCTTCTCTGTTGGAGCTATGTGGAACATCAAGAAAGAAAGCTTCATGGAAGACGCTGAATGGTTGAACGATTTACGTTTCAAAGTCAGCTACGGTACAACTGGTAACTCTGCATTCAGTGGCGATCCTTATTATCCGTCATTAGGTCTGGTAGGAGTAGGTAAATATCAGGGTGGCTCTTCTTTCGGTATTTCAAGTGTACAGAACGATGATCTGACTTGGGAAAAACAGAAATCACTGAATATCGGTATCAGCACACGCATGTTCAACCGTCTGGATCTGAGCATCGACTTCTATAACAAAGTTACCAGCGACATGTTGATGACCATCCCTTATTCTTATACTACAGGACATAGCTCCGGATGGGGAAATATCGGAAGTATGTACAACCGTGGTTTCGAAGCTTCTGTACAATATGAAATCTTCAATACCAAAGATTTCTACTGGAGCGTATCCGGAAACATCAACTACAACAAGAACCAGATCACAGAACTCTTCGGTGGACGTGACGAATATGTAATTCCTAACACAGGTGTAAAATATCAGGTAGGTGAATCTCTTGGTGACTTCTACTATGTAAGATGGGTCGGCGTGGATCCGGAAGACGGACAGCAGATCTGGCTTGACGATAAAGGAAACGAAACCAAGGAATATTCTGACAACTATGCTGTATTTACCGGAAAGAACCAGTATGCACCATGGGCAGGAGGTTTCAATACTCGTATTTCATGGAAGGGCTTCAGCGTAGACGCTAACTTCTCATTCATGCTGGGTAAGTACCTGATCGACAATGACCGCTTCTTCGTAGAAAACCCCAACTTCGTAGGACAGCTGAACCAGTCAGTTGAAATGGCTAATATGTGGACAACTCCGGGACAGATCACAGATATTCCGGCAGCCAACTCTGCTCGTCAGTTCGATACACACTTGCTGGAAAACGCTTCTTTCATGCGTCTGAAGAACTTAACCGTCAGCTACTCTCTCCCCAAACCTTTGCTGAAGAAGGTTGGCTTTATCAAGGGAGTACGTATCTTCGGTGTAGGACGTAACTTGTGGACCGTTACTCAATATAAGGGAGCAGACCCCGAAGTTGACTCTAACTTGCAGTTAGGAGTATATCCGAACACCCGTCAGTTCGCTATTGGCGCTGAATTAACGTTCTAATGAACACCATACAAATAAAAGATTGGTATACGAATAAAAATAAATTAGTATATGAACAAGAAACTATTCCTCATATCAGCAATCGCATGCTGCTGCTCCTTGTCTTCATGTGACATGGATCTTACCCCCGAAACAAATATCGCTACCGATGAATCGGTACGCAACGTCGGGGACTGCGAAAAATACAGTAACCTCTTCCATGCTGAATGGAGAGGATATATCCAGGGATCAATCGCTGCAACCGAACTCGTACAGAGCGGACAGGTAGTAGCCACTTCAGACTATGGTAACACATACGGAGCCTACTACAGATGGGACTTCCAGATCACAGATGGAACCGTACAAAGCTGCTGGTCCAGCAACTATAACTACATTGCCAATGCCAACCTGCTCATACAGAAAGCTGCCCTGCTGCTGGAAGATCCGCAGATAAGTGATGCGGACAAACAGGAAATCAAGCTGTACATGGGACATGCATATTTCAGCAGAGCAATGGCATACCGCGAACTGGCTCTCCACTTCTGCAAGGACTATAATCCATCAACGGCTGCCAGTGAATATGGAGTTCCTCTGGTAGATACCTATAATCCGGGACCGAATGCGGAGACTTATCCGGGAAGAAGTTCACTGCAGGAAACTTACCAGCATATCGTGAATGACCTCACCAAAGCTGAAGAGTATGTTACAACTGCCGGAAAGGTAAATTCAACAAAGATTACGGCTGATGTCGTACAGGTGCTCAAAGCACGTGTTGCACTCGATATGGAAGATTACACAACTGCTGCAAATGTAGCACAGGCGCTGATCAACAAAGGTACATACACACTGATCTCCAATCCGGCACAGTATAAGGACATGTGGCTGAACGATACGGGTACAGAAGCTATCTGGCAGTTCTATATGGAACTCAAGAACGAAGAAGGACCAACCGCACTTGGAAGCATGCTATCTGGAATCATCGACAAGTTCGCACGTCCCTCATACATGGCAAGCAAGAAGGTTACTGATCTGTATGACACCGAAAACGATATCCGATACGGAGCTTACTTCAAGACAGATACTATCGATGCACAGACTGTACCTGACTTCGTGGGAACCTACTGCAACAAATGGCCCGGAAACCCGGCTCTGTATACTGGAAAACCCAACAACATGAACAAGACCAAAGCTATGCGTATCTCAGAAATGTATCTGCTCGGTGCAGAAGCATATGCCAAGGCCGGTAACGAAGGAGCTGCATGCGGCTTGTTGAACGACCTGAGAAAGGCACGTATCAGCGGATGGACTGACCAGACTTACAGCGGAGACGCGCTGATGAAGGAAATTCAGGATGAACGTACCCGCGAACTCTTCGCTGAAGGATTCCGCTTCTCGGATATGAAACGATGGGGCATCGGATTCTCACGTTCTGTTGCTGAAGATGCACCTGTGGCAAACTATGTAGCTACACAGGGTAATGATCTGACCAAGGATGCCAGTGATCACATGTGGGTATGGCCGATTCCGAAAGATGAAATCGATGCAAACCCGCAAATCAAAGGACAGCAGAATGAAGGATATTAATAACAAGATAACCTCTCTAATTTAACCTTACATAATATTAAAATTACAAAGAGCCACCTCCGTGTGATACAGGGGTGGCTCTGTCTTTTATATAATCCGATAATGAGCATCCTTCGGCAACATCCTTTAAAATGCAACAGAAGCCCTGAAAAGCCACAAATACGCAAAATAAATATATCAGGCAGAGACTCTGCTGAGAGTTCTAGAGGAGCAATCCATAATAATCCGAAAGCACCCTCCCATCCGTAACGATTCATCAGAACTCTACAAAGAATAAAATAAAGAAGACCTACCGGACTGATCAATAGCATGGTTTGCTTCCGGATCAATGGAAGATGACACAAAAATAGCCGTCCAGAAATTGGGACGGCTATTTTTTAATTTATACGCTATCACGGAAGTTATGCGAAAAATCCGTGACTTCTATCTTTGCATCAGAAAAGTATTTACCAGTGAACAGTATTCAGATACTTATCAACCAGAATACCATCGATAGCTTTCAGCTTGAAGGTCAGACGAGTCTTTGCTTTAAACTTGATCACCATCAGTTCACCATCACCTTCCAGAGTCGGTTTCTCTCCTAAGTTAACGAAAGTAGGATAAAGTGCCTTCACTCCGTTACTGTGCAGACGGTCATAAGTCAGATTCTTCATTTCTTTCATGCCGGCAGCATCTACCCCTGCATATTCCATCACTTGCGGATCGTAAGGCAGTGCAAAGCTCAAAGCATTGACAGACTGAAGTCCCTTACCGGTAACACGGATTTCTACCGTTTCACCTGCGTTATAAACCTTCTTGGAAGGAGTAACCTGAATAGTTCCGGCTACAGCAGGAACCTTCTTCGAACTTACACCGGTTTCCAGCTCGATACCTACGGTAGAAATATCGTATGCATCAATCAGTCCGTTGTTGTTCAAGTCACCCTTGCTGATATAACCTTCAAAATCAGAATCACCCCGACGCAGACCTGTATAGTTCATGTATGAAGTCAAGTCGTTTTCATCTACCAGCTTATCCTGGTTGATATCACCCGGAATATAACTTTCAGAACCAGGAACCTTGAATACATACAATTCACGTCCGGAACCGAAGTTACCCACAGCTTCCGTTACAGCCAGTTTGATGTAACGTGCAGTCGGACGCTTTTCAAAGACGAATGTCTTCACGTCACCGCCTGTCCATTCAAATGTACCGGCTTCGGTCCATTCAGACTTATCCATGCTGTAGTATACAGTACCTTTCTTCAACGTTCCGTTACCACCATCCTGACGAGGCATATACTGGAATTTATCCAGCTGATTTACACTCTTCAGATCGATAACCAGATCGAACGGTACAGCCTTCGTACTCCATTCTGTATGCCATGAATCAGATTCATCGAAGTTAAACAACTTGTTGACGCCCTGACCACCCTGGTTCGGACAAGAAGTTTCACCCTTCAAACCACGAATAGCAAATTCCAGCGGATCAGACTTGGTCATTACCTGAACACTTGCCCAATCAGAAGTTCCAGATGCATTGACTGCACGAACTTTGAACGAACAGGTTGTTTCCGGACGCAAATCTTCGAACAGCAGCTGTGTATCACGGATCGTACTGTAAAGCATGTTGTTAAACTCAATTTCATAATAATCAGCTCCAGTAACCTTGTTCCAGGAAGGAGTCAAGGTATAAGCAGTCGTATTTTCATCAGTAACCTGAGGTTTCGGAGCTTCCAGCGAACCGGTACTTACCAGCAACTTCTCAGCAGGAGCAAATACAAATCCTTTCATCTTCAGGGCAACCGCATCGGATGTGATATCAGCAGAAGCCAGTTTCACATGCACTACTGGATTCTTAACCACTTTCACTGAAGCAAATTCACTGCCCGGAGTAGCAAAACGATTCAATTCAGGTGCTTCTTCATAGAAATAAACATTCGTACCGTTCTTGTATGCCTCCATAGAGCTGACAGCTGTCAGTTTGACCTTGTTCTTACCGATACGAGCTTCCAGCTTCTTCGGCTGTGCTGTCACATTGATACGGAACTCTGTTACCTTTTCATTGACCATGCCGGCAAATCCTCCCTGTGTCGGATCTATGGTCACATTCAATTCATCTCCTTCCAGAGCAGAAACGATTCTCGTAGTGGCAAACTGTCCGTTACGATAAGCTTCCGTTACACCGTCATCATCATATTCCGTGAATTCAGTAGTTCCGGCCGGATACAGTTCATAGATACGAGTCTTCTTATCCATCTGGCTGACATTGTTGTGAGCCTCAGCCATCGGCAGGATAGCACCCTGCTTGATAAAGAACGGAAGTTTCCACAAAGGAGCCTCATAATTATTAATGACACGTCCGCCCTGATACAGGTCACCGGTGAAATAATCAATCCAGTTACCTTCCGGCAGATAGATACCATTACGCACATCATTGCCCTTATCATCTGCCTTCGTTTCCTGATAAACCGGAGCAACCAGCACATACGGACCATACAGGAACTGGTAGCGGGTAGCCGTACCCAGTGTATAGTCGTTCGGATAATCAAGGAACATGGCGCGAATCATCGGCTTGCCATCCAGTGCTTCATGAGCCAGCGTGTAAGTATAAGGCATAAATTCCGATTTCATCTTCAGATACCAGCGGTTGATAGAAGCAGCCGGTTCACCCAGAATATGCGGATACTTAGGATTCGATCCCCATCCGTCCATATTCAACTGCATCGGAGTGAAAGTCTTCCACTGGAAGTCACGGACATTAACCGGAACATTCTTTCCGCCGAAGATACCATCCATATCCGATGAAATATTCGGCTGTCCGGACAATCCGGAACCGATATAAGTCGGGATGTGGAAACGGATATATTCCCATTCTCCACCAGTCTGGTCACCCGACCAGATTCCGGCATAACGCTGAGTACCGGCCCATCCGTCCAGTGAAATAATGAACGGACGTGCATTATTTCCGTAATAAGGCATGATCTGTCCGACATCAGCCACGCCGTTCAGTCCGAATGAATATCCGGCACCTACCCACGCAACATCAGTCTTCAGCACACGCACACCGGCATCACGCACTTCCTTCACGATATCACGCTGCAACAATGCTTCTACGCCTTCTTTCGGATGCAAGTCTGACTGAGTCCACAAACCGATCTCAACTCCACGTTCACGAGCGTAATCACCCAGCTCCTTCAGGTTCTGAATATTGCCGTCCAGTGTACCGGTCTGTCCGTATCCTGCGCCGTAACCGTCATTCGGAAGCAACCATCCCAACGGCATATCATGCGCATTGTAACGGTCAATCACCGCACGGGCAGAGAACTGATAGTTATTCTTTTCTCCATTCAGAGACTCTTTGGTACCTCCATTGTCCTTCTGGCTTTCCTTATATTTCTTTCCGTCTTCGAACAGGAATCCCTTCTCGTCTTCTTTCCAGTAGTCACGGTTATAAGCATTCAGGTGACCTTCGTAGAAACCGAATTTCGGCAACAAGACCGGATTACCCGTCAGTTGATAGAAATCATTCAGCAGAGCTACCGGAGTATCATCTACCATGAAGAATACATCCAGATAGTCTGTATCGTGTGTCAGGGTTACCTTACCTTTTTCAGCAGCTCCGAAATCATACTGGCCGGGAGCAAATGTATACCACATCACTCCATATCCGCCCGTAGACCAATAATAAGGAGTAGGAGAAGCAACACCGCCGTCAGTCCACTGGTTGGTATTGACAATCTTGATGCTCTTTCCCTTGTGAGAGAAACGTCCGTTCTGCACACCACCGCCATAGAAATACTCATCCGGCATTTCTTTCAGAGACAGAGAAACCTGTTTCTTCTGGAAATCCACCGGAGCTACCGATTCAACGACAGTGCGGTTAGTTACTTTATTAATCAGTTTAAAGAAGGTAGTCTGTTTGTTGATTTCCAAAGCTACTTTATCCGTAGCAATTGTAATCACTCCCTGTCCTTCACTGACAGTCAGTTTTCCGGGCTGTTTCCGGGGACTGTCCGTCAGGATCTGTGCTTCGGGTGAAGCCTGCGGATCACGGATAATTCCCCCATTCGGATCCTGGAACAGGCGGACAATGTTTTCCCCATAAAAGTCGAGTGTCATGCGCTGTCCGTCAGAGAACAGCACTTCGACCGTTGTCGGATTCAGCAAAGCCGCACCAGTCACTGTGACTCCCTGTGTCTGTACGATAGCCGTACCGTCCGGATTTACGGCCGACAAAGGAGCGGCAACCAGACAGGCAGGCACACAGAGCGTCCATGCCAAAGTTTGTTTTTTCAGATTCATGTTTCTTATTTTAGGTTTATTAATCACTTATCAAAGTCCGGCAAAGTTACTTTAAAAAGATCATTCGGACGATGTTCCTTACGAATTATTTCCTTCATCTGCTTGACAATATCCGGATGCTCAGCCGCAACGTCACGGTCTTCATGGATATCTGTTGCCAGGTCATACAAATGAGGCACTCCCTGTTTCACAACCAGCTTCCAGTCACCCATGCGGACACCGATCTGGTCTGTTTCGTGGAATTCCCAGTACAGGTAGTCATGCTTCTGCTGCTTGTCGTTCTGTCCCAGCAAAGTCGGAGCAAAAGAAATACCGTCAAAACAGTCTCCCTCCAGCTTTTTGTTCAGATACTTTTTAGGGAATTTCTTGTCACCGGCCAGTTCACAGAAAGTAGGCATTACGTCATAGAAAGCCAGCTGATGATCATTCACCGTACCAGCCTGTACATGACCGGGCCAGCGCACAATAAACGGAACGCGGATGCCGCCTTCATAACACTGGCGTTTCAATCCCCGCAGCTTTCCGTCACGGCCGAAGAATTCAGGGTCTGCTCCTCCCTCTTCGTGAGGACCGTTGTCGCTACTGAAAATAACGATTGTATTTTCATCCAGCCCCTTTTCTTTCAATTTGGCCAGGATTTCGCCTACATACGCATCCAGGCGGGTAATCATGCCGGCAAACTCCGCATGCGTATGGACTGCCGGATTATAACGTGAACCTTCACTTCCTCCCCACGTCTTATCAACAAAGAACTTTTGCTTATATCCTTTCAGAATGGAATCATTCGGCTGTGCCAGCTCTGCATGCGGCAACGTATAGGTAAAGAATCCATAGAAAGGCTGCTTGCCGTCCTGTTTGTCCAGCCAGGCCAGCGCTTCCTGATGAATCATATCTGCCGAATACTGCGGACGCTTCTTATAGTCGTCGCCATACATCGGATATTTGATGTTTTCGTCCATAACCACACGTACCACTGCCGTATCGCCTGCCGAGCGGCTGTAACGGTTCAGAAAGTTCGGATAATACAGATGAGCCTGGAACTGACAGATATATCCATAATACTCATCCACTCCGCGCTTGTCGGGTGTAGAACAAGACCCTTCATAGCCTCCGGCCCATTTTCCGAACATTCCGGTTGTGTAGCCGTTTCCTTTCATGATTTCAGGCAAGATGATATGTCCCGGATCGTAAGGCTCCTGCCCCACAACCGCATAATCCTTGTTATTACCATACATCACTTCTCCGGTCCAGTATTCCTTGTTTCCGCGCACATGCCCGTGTCCGGAATGCTGTCCTGTCATCAGTGAAGCCCGCGAAGGTGCACTGACCGGACTGCCGGCATAAGCCTGTGTGAAACGCATACCTTCCTGAGCCATCCGGTCCAGATTGGGAGTCTGAATATACTTCTGGCCATAACAGCCCAGATCACCATATCCCATGTCATCACACAAAATAAAGATAATGTTTGGTTTTGTGTTTTTCTCTGCCGCACCGGCATTTGCTGCAAATGCCGCGGAAATCAAACCGGTGCAAAGCAGCATCTTTTCTGTTCTCTTCATTTTCTTATGGTATTAAAGTTATGAACTATCTTTTTGTCTTCATCTGAACGGCTCAGCCTGACACATTTTTGATCATCAGGCAAATATACATTCATTTATCCAATGAATGGAAAATTTATACAATTTATAATAAAAAACAGACTTAAAAAACACTCTGACGTATGCTTCCGCTCATCTTTCCTGCCAGAACCAACGGCCGGCAACCCCGAAAATAAAAGCTGGGATCCTCCCGAAAATCAGGAGAATCCCAGCTTCCATATCATATTCCGGCCTTTATTTGTCCAGTTCTTTCAACAGTTCGTCTACGGCAGCCTTCAACTGAGTGTCTTCACCCGTCACAATCGTTTCAGGCGCATTCAGCACCAGGATATCCGGCTCCAGCTGTGAATTTTCCAGATAGCTTCCGTCCGGCAGACGATAACCGATGACAGGAATACCGAACACCAGACTCGGATCCTGCAGCGTCTCCCAGGAAACACTGGTCATGGTTCCCGGCACAGGAGCACCTACCAGCTTGCCCAGCTTCTGATGGCTGTACACCCAGGGAGTGCCGTGGGCATTGGAATAGTTGGCTTCACACTGCACCATGATGGAAGGCTTGTTCCAGCGACGGCTCGGCATGTCGCAGGCTTCCCGTCCGCGAACCACCTGAGTGAAATACTTCTTTCCGCTGAACAGAACTTCAATATCTTCATGCAGACGGCCTCCTCCATTGAAACGGGTATCGATCACAATTCCTTCGCAGTTATTGTATTTGCCGAGAATGTCCGAATAAATGGTACGGAAACTGTCGTCGCCCATTGATTCAATATGCACATAACCCAGACGGCCCTTCGACCATTTTTCAACGTCGGCAGCACGCTGTTTGACCCAGCGCTCATACAACAGACCGCTCATCGCACCGTTGCTGATGGGTTTCACCACTTCGTCCCAGGACTTGCCGCTCTGCGGATCACGGAACGAAACCAGAATTTTCCGGCCCTGACAGCCGTTGAGCAAAGCTGCATAATCCATGTCCGGAGTAAGAGCCTGTCCGTCGATCTTTTCAAGAATGACGCCCGCCTTCACTTCGGAAGTCTTGCGGTCGAAAGGACCTTTTTCCACTACTTCTGCCACACGCAGACCGTTACCCGTATAACTCCAGTCGTAAAGCAATCCCAGGTTAGCGGTTGATTCGCCTCCCAGAGACGGATAGAAACGTCCGCCCGTATGCGAAACATTCAGTTCGCCCAGCCATTCGCTCAGCAATTCGGCAAAATCATAGTTGTTGCTGATGTGGGGCAGGAACTTGCGGTAGGCAGCTGCCATGGCATCCCAGTCCACACCATGCATGTTCACATTATAGAAACGTTTCTTTTCCTGCTTGTAGACATGCTCAAACATATAAGCACGTTCGGCTGCCAGATCCATCTTCATCTCGGCTCTGAAAGAAACCGGTTTCAGTGTTTCCGAAGAGGCATCCATTTTCTGCATGCTGCTTCCCAGGATGAAAATATTCTTTCCTTCCTTGTCCATTTCCATGGAACCGCGTCCCACATTCTTGTGCAGCAGTTTCACGTCGCGCTTGCGGAGATCAATCTTCCACAAGTCATAACCGCCTTCGAATGCAGCCAGATAATACAGTTTCTCACCATCCTTGGAAAGAATGGCAGAGCCCAGGTCAGATGAATTGGGAGTCAGACGCACGATACGATCCTGGATACCATCCAGTTCAACGACCACCTCCTTGACTTTGTCCGACTCTTTCTTGTCGCCGTCTTCCTTTTTCTTCTTGTCTTTCGAGTCAGCATCCTTTTCACTCTCCTTCTTCTGCTCCTTTTCAAGTTCCTTCTGCAATTCATAGTCCTCTTTGCTCAGACGGAACTTATCGTATGCATCCTGATTCATAAATACCAGCATCACATCCTCCTGTGATCCCCAGGAAGCGTGGCTGCGCATACCGTAACGGTCGGTTGCAAACAGAATGGCATTGCCGTCCATCACCCAGCGCGGAGAAGCACTGAAATAGCCGCTGTTGGTCAGGTTCACCAGTTCTCCCTTGCCGTCTGCACTCACCAGTGCAACGTCAGAATACGGATCATGGCGGTTACCAATGAACTCCAGTGTGAACCATTTTCCGTCGGGCGACCAGGAATAATTAAATCCGCCGCCGGTGCTGTACCAGGTAGAACCGTCCGTAATCTGACGCACCTTTTTGGTTTCCAGATTGACCACCATCAAGCGGTTGCGGTCTTCAATGAAAGCCACTTCCTTGCCGTCGGGCGAGAACTGAGGATACGTGCGTTCCACGGTCTTCGAAGGCAACAGCGCCTCTTCCTCTATCAAGGTTGCATTCGGGAAGTTCGCATCTTCCTTGCGTCCGATCTTGGCCAGATACAGTCCCCAGTTGCCTCCACGCTCACTGGCATAGACCAGCGTACGGTTGTCTGCTCCGAAAGACAAGCCTTCTTCCGTTTCCGGAGTATGCGTGATCTGTTTGGTTGTTCCGTATTCCACGGAAGTGACAAACACTTCTCCCCTTACGGTGAACGCCACCTGCTTGCCGTCGGGAGAAGGCACAGCTTCGCGGGCACCGCGGGTGAAACTGAAGCGGGCGGGCAACTGCTCGTCGTCACGCGTCAGGCTGACAGCCACCTTTTTCGGACTTCCGTCAGGATTCTGCGTATAAATCTCGCCGTCGTAGGTGTAGCAAAGCATACCGTTTCCGCTCATGGAAAGGAAACGCACCGGATGAGTCCGGAAGGAAGTGAGGGCACGTACCTGATTTGGATTATCCAGCGGGAAAGTATATACATTGAACGAACCTTTATCGCGCTCACTCAGGAAATACACCGCCTTGCCGTCGGGAGCCCAGACCGGGTTGCGGTCTTCTCCTGCACGGGCCGTCAGGTTGGTATGCTTGCCTGTTTTGGCATCATACATCCAGATGTCCCGCGTAATGGACGAAGTGTGATGCTTGCGCCATTCGTCTTCAAATCCCTTGCGGTCCTGATAAAGAAAGGCATCCCCCGACGCATTAAAGCTGACCAGTTCGGCCGGTGTTCCCAGCACCTGTTCGGTTTTTCCTCCGGAAACGGGAACCTTATACAACTCTGTCATGGCTGAAGTCGGGAACATGGCACTTGCCGCAGGATCCTGTATGCTGGCAGAGAAGACCACATACTTTCCGTCGGGTGTAAAGGCAGAGGGTGTCTCAGCCGCAGAATTCACCGTCAGTCTGCGTGCAGCACCGCCTTCGGCCGGCATGACAAATACATCCATGTTTCCGTAACGGTCGCTTGAGAAAGCAATCTGCTTGCCGTCCGGACTCCACACCGGAGTGGCTTCATACGACTCCTGAGTTGTCAGCTGAACCGCTTCCCCACCGGAAGCAGCCACCTTATAAATATCTCCTTTATAACAGAAAAGGATCTCGGTTCCATCGGGCGAAATACGCACATCGCGCATCCACAACGGAGTGACCGCCATACCGGTGGCCACCGTCGCCCCCAGGGTCAGTGTCAATAAAAGTTTCTTCATACATCGATTTTCTTTAAGTTTGAAAACAAAGGTAATAATAATCGCGGAAAAACACGACGTTCTCTCCGGTTTCATTTTGACAAATTGTCTCCTCCGGCCCGTGAGAATCGCCGGTTCACGTCCGGAAGTGCAGGCAGTAATGATTTCGCGAGTGATTTTTCTCTTAAAGACTTGTCAGTAAACAGAATAAGCTATCTTTTAACACTTCCGGAAAGGTTCATCCGGATCTGCAACGACCTTAAAAACCACCTCTTTCCTCCTGTTCCGGAAGCTGTCCGGACATTTTGCGGGAATTTTCCGCCCATTCAACCGGAAATGAACCGTCATTTCAGCTTGATCGAGCGCCCGTTTTCTCTCAAACGAATAGTCAAAACGGTCAGAACGGTCAGAACGGGCCGTCGTTTTCGCAGATTTATGCAAAAGATGTGCATATCCTTCCTATATTCATTCAGACCGGTCTCCCGTTCAGATAAAATGTATAAAGGCACAGTCAGACTTTTTCCCGATTCAGCATCCGAATGATACACAGGCAGGGTAAATAATATCTTTTTGACAAACGACGCAATTATTCCCCAGTCTATTCTTACAAAGAGGAAAAAATCATATCTTTGTGAAACTAATCATTCTCAACATGAAAACATTTCTGTTATACAGCCTTCTGCTAATTGCCTTAGGTATCACAAGTTGTACCTCAACGAAAGGAAAAAACGATCTTCCCGAAGCAATCCCCATATCCGCTTGCGATTCGTTAAAGATTGACCAAACCTTCCATTTAATCACCTGGAGTATCAAAGACAACCGTATCTGTTTTGCAACAAGCGGTATAAATGATCATTTTCTGTCACTTTATGAATATCCGGGAAGTAAAAAACTCTTTGAATGCGGAAAGATAGGTCAAGGCCCCGATGAATTCATAACCTTAAATGCAGGACAGGCAACCGACGGAAATATCCTGCTATATGATATTATGGGACGCAAGGCACTGATATATGCAATAAAAGAAGATAGCCTGGAAATAACCGACCGCCTTCCGCTCTACAATGACGCAGAAGGATTGTGCAAACCTTTCACCTTTATCACTCAAATTGACCCGACGAGCTTCCTGATGAAAATAGATGATGCAACTGTTTCTTCATGGGAAATTGCAGACTTGGAGGGAAAAGAAATCACCTGCACTTTTACGAATGCTTTCAGAAAACCCGGCACCTCTTATACTCCGTTCGATTTTATCCAGTGCATCAACGATACGACTTTAGCCGTCGCCTATAATTATGCCGACAGAATAGAGTTTTACAGCATCAAAGACAGGCAACTGCATCCACTTATCACGATGGGAAACCAGTCTGACCAGTCCGAACTAAAAGATTATGACGACTTGAAATCCTATTACCTTGCCGTAGTTTCTCATTCCGATTACTTTTATTGTCTGAAATCAAGTGACGGAACAGAGGATGGAAATCTGATTGAGGTCTACGACAAGACAGGAAAGGCAACAGCACATTATATCCTGAACAAAGCTGTTTCCTCCATCCGTTTTGACAACGAAGGACACCTGGTGGGCTACGTCCCCGACATAGACCAGACTATCCTCTACCGGTTTCGCTTAAACTTTAAGATCTGATATCCCGATTCCCCGTTTTCAGACAAAGCATAAATCACTTTGTCATCGGGAGTCACGGTAATATTTTTTACAGGTGTATCCAACGTAATATTCTCCAATAAATTTCCATCCCAGTCAAACACCTTGATGCAGACAGTCTGATCGTGATTCTCGCTCACCTCTTTGTAAATGGTATCCAGCCACAAGACATAGATATATTTATCAGTAGCCGCCACCCCCTGAGAATAATAATGGGTATCATCCGTTATGGCTGCCTGAACCACGGTCGGAGTATGCTGCAGGACAAACATATGATCGGGATAAGACTTTCTGACTGACTTCACCTTTAAACGGTCTTTTCCGTCTACCTTGAAAATAGTCATGATATCCGCTTCCGCATATACAAAAACTGCCTTGTCTGCTTCAGGAGAAAAAGATCCCAAAGGAGTATACATCAAAGAATTAGCCCAATCATTCAGCTGATCACTGACTAAATGCTTGTCGGGGAACGGTTCATAAAAGCGTAAAAACTTTCCTTCGGATGAAAACGCAGCAAACATACCGGCAGGAGAACCATTGGTTGCCAGTATCGTTCCGTCGGACAATCTGCCCCATCGTGAATTCAAGTAAACACTGTCTTTATAAGCCTCAGCATCCACACCGCCTAGTTTCAGTTCACGGATGGTGGGATTTTCTGCAGTAACATCATGCAGGATCAGTAAATTTTTCTTGTGAAGATCCGGCAAATAAAGACGGTTACCCTGCCTGTCATACTGGATCTGGGAAATGAACAAACCCTCATTCACTCCCTGTCCGCGTGGAATCATACGCTTCACCAATTTACCATTATAATCAAACAGATCGAGAATCGTATCCGATTTAGGATTAGCTATGGCCAAATAAGTATCTGTCGCACACAAACCATACGGCGCATGCAAGAGACTGTCTTCCAAAAAAACTTCAGACATCAGACTTGTTTCCTCTACTTTGGTAGAACTGGAAGAAGAACATCCAAGGAAAAATACATAACCAAGCAGATAAATAATATTTTTATAGCTAGAAAAAGAACAACTCATGGCAGCTTGAATTTAAAGTTAAACTTACAGAAAAAGGTTATATGCAAAGTAAAAATTTTTAATGATTATCCGCAATAGTACCCAATAATTCATAAAAACTGAAGCCGATTTTCTAATCGGCTTCAGTTGCATTAAAGATTGATGCTCACGCATCAGATATTTTGAACTCTTTGAGTTCTTCTGCAAAAATACAAATTTTCTCGTTAATTTTAAAAAGGTTCTTTTCTCCTGGTTTTTTAATTCCCAATGCATATTGCCGCATTAAACTTGGATTGATTTCGCAAATCCGCGCGAGGTCATTAGGCTTTAATCCATATCGCTGTAAAAACGAAAATAGTTCATCTAAAGTTTTCATAAAATGTCCTTTGTTAATAATCAGTTAAGGGCTACCTTTATGCAAAAAAAGGATATGAAACATAAAACAACAACTTGCGTAATCGTTGGATTAATTATAGGATTACCTTTAGGACTAATAATAGGGCGTATATTAGCCCCATTGTTATTGATGATATTAACACCGTTAATAGAACTCTGGAATCCTTTAATATCGACAACCATTTAGAAACAACTTCTAATTGTTTCATTTTTATATCCAATCGTGCATTTGTATGTAGTTTTTGTATGTATTTATTTACTCCTATATTAGCTGCCACTTCGCCATTGGAAGACAAACATAACCATGAATTTGATTTATATATAAGTTTATAGTCGTTTGTCAATCTAATGATAACAAACCATATTTCTCTTGTATTATTCATACCAAACTCATTTTCTAACAAACTCAGCAAGGTGCTTTCTGATAAATGGCCGTTGTTTTCATTAAGCAAGTCTAATGCTCTACACGCAATATCATTCTGCAACTTATTCATAAGCATAATTTTGATTCATTCTTCTTATTGTATATCTGGTGCTTAAAGTTTGTTCGATAACATATTCCAATAAGCATAAGTCTTTCAAATAAATCTTCTCCAAAATAGCGGCGATTAAATTTGTAACAATATTCATTAAGGTATCCTTGAAGAAATTTCGCTTTTACGCCATGATATATATCAGCCATTAGGGTTTTGGCGTTAGATATGGCAATATGTACCCACGGTAGCACTTTCCCAATGTCCTTCGGACTTATAACTTGCGACTTATGTTCATTAAAGAGATTCTTAAAATTATGGTGAGAACTGCTTGCATCTGTTATGATACAACTATCAGGGGAAATGGAATTAACGGCCTTATCATCTATTGTACTGGATTTTAAATCGGGAATTACAAACATTTTAATGTAACCGACTTTTTTGGGTTTATTGATGTTCCGTGGATTGTTTTCCTCTGCACTTTCTGCCATAACAATTACTTTTGTTTTCCTTTGACTGCCTACGCCCGCTTTTAATCTTTCGTTTTTTTGCTTATCAGGAATTTCTGTCGTAAAGAAACCTTCATCCAGTTCGATGCTCCCACTAAGTGTATATTTGTCATCACGCTGTCCCATTATAGAACGAAGTTTGTGAAGTAATTCCCAAATAGGTTGATAACGTTTATGCCCTAATTGTCTTTTAAGTTCTGCCGCAGAAAAAGAATGTTTTGTTGCTGTTATCAAGTGCATGGCTATGAACCAATATCGGAAAGGTAATTTTGAACCGTGCATAACAGTGTTCGCACGAAGACTTTGGCGGTGGCCGCATTTTTTACATTGAAACATTTCCTTGTCAGTTTTCCAATAATGATGAGTACATCCACATTTGGAGCAGACAACTCCCTCTTTCATCCTGATGTCCCTAAACTTGATTCTACAACTCTCTTCGGTAGGATAATATTTTTCAAACTCAAACAATTTCATTTCTTTTATCTTTAATGCAAGACAAAGGTAACACTTTCTGTTATCTGTTGCAACTGCTTTTGATTCTAATATGAATTATTGGGTACTATTACGGATAATCATTTTATATGAACCGATGACAAAACAGCTTTGGTTCGCCGTGTCTTTGGTGATGATGTCCCTTTCCCGCATGAAGCGGATATAGCTCTTTGCGGTGCGTTCCTTGATGTCCAAGACCTGCTGCAACTGCTCGCAAAGGTCTATGTAGGTGATGCGTGTCTGCCGCCCGAAGATGTCACGTGCGACATTCACCAGTTCCCTTTCCTTGCGCTTCTCCTTTTCCTCACGTGGTTTCTCGCCCTTGTACACGTGCATCCCGGCTTCCTTGTCCCAAGCAAAGAGCATCAGCGGCACGTCCAGCGGGCTTCCGTCCCTTACTTTCAGGGCTTTTACCACCGACTGGGTAGGTTCTTCGTCTTTCTCAATGGACAGGATAGTAGCCGCCTTGCGCTGCAACTCGCTGCCCAAATGTCCCCGCAGTTTCAATCCGTTGGGGACGAAGTGCAGCACGCACAGAATACACGTGTTGTAGATACCCGCCAGCCGATAAAGTTCATCTATCACCGCCACGCTTTCCGCTTCATCGTTGGCACTCTTAACAAGGTCTGCGATGCCGTCAATGACGACCAACTGGATGCCGCCGTACTGGTAGTAGAACTTGTCCATGCTTTGTACAATGGCGTTCAGGCGTTCCTTGCGTGACATGCCGGTAAGACAAAACGCTTTCAGTTCATCGGGCTTGTCCGGCTGTTTGGCACGTGCCAGCAGGTTGCTTACGTTCTTGAACAGTTGCACTTCCGACTGTTCGGTGTCATAGAGCAAGACCGCCTTGTGCCTGCCGTTGGCGGTTATCTGTATGCCCAGCGTATCTATGTCCTCACCAGCCGGGCAGATGCAGCCCGCCACGATTGCGGCTACGTAATTGCTCTTTCCCGTTCCCTCGCCCCCGGTGATGCCGAACAGGTTGCCTTGTGTCCCCAGCGGAACGTCACCCGCCGAAATAATCTCTTGTGCTTTGGCGGGCGGGTTGTTGAAATCTATCTCGCATGATTTAAGCATAATCAATGTGTCGCTATACAGGTTGTCTAAAAATTCGATAAACAGTTTCAGGAAATCTTCACGGGTGTTCCCGGCTTTGAAGTAGTCGGATATGTCCTTTTCCTCTTTCGTTCCCGGAAGCGGGAGCAGCAGGCGTTTCACGCCAAATTCTTCCAATAGTTTTTCCTGCTTGCATGAACTTTCCTTGCCCGTCTTGTCCATGTCAAAGAGCAGGACGATGTGCTTGAAGCGGAACGTCAGCCGATAAATCAGCGTGGACGGTATCGTCACCGTTTCGCTGTTGAAGCAGATAGCGTGAAAACCGTGCGCCGCCAGCGAAAGCACGTCTTTCTCGCCGCCCGTGATGAATAGCGTGTCGCCTTTGGCTGGCAGTTGTTCCAGCCCGAAACAGTAGTTCTCACCGAAGCTGCCGCCGTAGAGGAAGCGGGGCGTGGAGAACGGGCGGTACAGCTTGATGTGCTGTTTGCCCTTGTAGCCGTACATGGGTTCTGCCACCGATGAAGTGTAGGTGTACGGTTTGCCCTCTGCCGTTTCGC
>ENA-UEOL01000187-UEOL01000187.1-human-gut-metagenome-genome-assembly--contig:-NODE-187-length-44892-cov-34.101729_pt1 | contig 44892 bp, 42 predicted proteins | sample MGYA00242884_ERZ507884 | MGnify/ENA primary metagenome ERZ507884 (study PRJEB26167, sample SAMN06115417) | human gut metagenome | host: Homo sapiens | place: China:Chongqing | collected 2015-03-06... | reverse complement strand
TTTGCTTCGCAAATGTGGGCTACTCGCCCACACCTCGGCAGCATTTTTGAAAAACTGCTGCACCGAAAAACTTTTTATTTCGCCTGCGACTCGTATCTTACAACCCACCTCGAAAAAATCTTCCAAGAAACATTCCACAAACTGCAATTCCTTTCCACACCGCAACCAAACCCCACTTTCCACAATTCCCTGTTTTTCTCCGGTTGACAAATTTCCGGAAATCGCCTATAATAAAGAGCGTACCCATCGAACAATTGTATGCAAGGAGGTTCGGCAATGCTGCCCACTTTATACGGTAAAAAATCGCTTCAAACTACCTTGTTCCGTATGGCAAGCGGCGAACGGCTTGCACAAAGTTTTTTATTTTATGGAGATGCTGGCCTAGGACGAAAAACCGTTGCACATTGGTTTTCCGCCCTATTGCTCTGCGAACATCCCGAAAACGGACAGCCCTGCGGACACTGTAAATCCTGCCACAACCTGCAAAAAGACTGCCACCCAGATTTGATATTAGTTCCGCACAGCGGAAAACTGGGCGGTTTTTCTGTAGAAACAGTACGACAGATTTGCAGCAGCGTTTCCATCCCGCCAAACAACGGCAGCCGTAAGGTCTATTTATTTTTGGACTGCGACCAGATGGACGACCGTGCACAAAATCTCCTGCTAAAGCAGCTGGAAGAACCGCCAGCATATGCGTTTTTTTTATTTACAGCATCGGCAAAGGATACGCTGCTTTCTACGATTCGCTCCCGCATTCTCTCTTTCGGACTGATTCCATGTCAACCGTCAGAAGTGCAGGAAGCAACTATGGCTCTTGGCATTCCAGATGCAGATTTTCAGCGATTCCCTGGCAACATCGGGCAAACGCTTGCCTATGCCACAGATTCCAATCTGCAAGCTGCCGTTGCCCGCATGGAAGATAGCATTCAAGCCCTGCAGCAGCACAATGAATATGCATTCCTAAAAGCAGTCGCCACCATTGGAAAAGACCGCCCACAAGCACGGTTTTTCCTCCAGCAACTGCGACTCTATGTTCGGGATGTTTTAGTGCTGCACAATGACCCATCTGCTGCAACGTGCAGCTGTGCACCGCAGCTGGCAAAGCAAGCGGCTCGGCAAACTGCCCAGCGGCAAGGACTGCTGCAATTTGAAACCATCCGCAAAGCAGAGCAGGCATTGCAGGCAAACGGTACTGTTCCGTTGCTGCTGGCGACTCTGTGCGGAACGTGGATGCAGATTAGCTGACCTTATTTTTACCGACCTGAGAAAGGATTTTATATGATTGAAATCATCGGTGTCCGTTTCAAAGCAAACGGAAAAGTATATTATTTCTCCCCCGGCGACCACCAGTTTCAAACAGGTGACCTTGTGGTCGTGGAAACGTCCAAAGGGACGGAATGCGGAGAAGTCACCATCCCCAACAAAACCATTCAGCAAGCTGCCGTTGTGCAGCCGCTGAAACAGATTCTGCGACCTGTCAACAAAGAGGATCGTAAAACACTGGAACAAAATCGCAAAAAAGAAATTCGTGCATTCCACATCTGCGAAGAAAAAATTGCGATGCGGAAACTCGAAATGAAACTGATTGAAGTAGAATGTGCGTTTGATAACAGCAAACTGCTGTTCTATTTTACCGCTGAAAATCGTGTGGATTTCCGGGATTTGGTCAAGGATTTGGCTGCAATTTTCCGGACACGCATTGAACTGCGTCAAATCGGCGTGCGGGACAAGGCAAAAATCCTCGGCGGTATTGGTATTTGCGGACGGGAATTTTGCTGCAAGGGCTTTTTGTGCGAATTTCAGCCAGTTTCCATTAAAATGGCAAAGGAACAGGGGCTTTCCCTCAATCCGGCTAAAATTTCCGGCTGCTGCGGCAGATTGATGTGCTGTCTGAAACATGAGCAGAACGTCTATGAAGAACTGCTCAAGATTACGCCGAAGCTGAATGCGATGGTTGTTTTGCCAGATGGAAAAGTGGGAAAAGTTGTGGAATCCAACACCCTCACGGGCGACTTAAAAGTACAAGTGCCAGACAACGACGTGCCTGTAAAATGCAACCGCAGCGAGGTCAAGCTTGCCAAAAAGAATCATCCTCGTTCGGAAGAATCCAAGGCAACCAAATCCAAAGAGGAGTAATGCCCCATGCAAACCCCACCCAAACCCAACTATCAACGGGAGTTGGAACAGACGCTCTCCACCATTCCAGCCGGAACAAAACCACACTTGTTCCTGCACGCCTGCTGTGCACCGTGCAGCAGCTATGTACTGGAATATCTGAGCCGTTATTTTACGATTACCATCTATTTTTATAACCCCAACATTATGCCGGAAGCGGAATTTTCCCACCGGCTCGCCGAACTGCGGCGGCTCTTGCAGGAAATGCCGTTGGAAGGAACGGTTTCTGTCGTTGCCGGAACATGGGAACCAGAACGGTTTCTCGCTCTGGCAAAAGGTCATGAACACGAACCAGAACGGGGCGAACGCTGTCAACGCTGCATTCGCCTGCGATTGGAACAGACCATGCAGGCGGCAAAAGATGCCCATGCGGATTTTGTCACCACAACACTTTCCATCAGTCCGCACAAAGATGCAAGTTTCATCAATCAGTGCGGTGCAGAGCTGGCAAAGCAGTTTGATGTCCCGTGGTTATATGCAGATTTCAAGAAAAAGGGCGGTTATCAGCGTTCGATTGCACTGTCCCGCCAATATGACCTGTATCGGCAGGATTTCTGCGGCTGTGTGTTCTCCGCCGCAAACCGCCATGCAGCATCTCATTAAGCACCAAAAGTATAAAAAAAGTGCGGCTTTTGCCGCCTTTTTCCATGTCACCCCTGTTTCCCCGGAGATTCTCAAAAAATTTGCTTGCAATTGCACGGGAAACATAGTATAATAAGAAAGAACAGGAATATTTGTATCGCTTTGGAGGAATTAACGTATGCCAAAATATGTATTTGTTACCGGCGGTGTCGTTTCCGGTCTGGGAAAGGGCATCACTGCTGCTTCACTCGGTCGTCTGCTGAAAGCACGAGGATACCGGGTAACCATTCAAAAGTTTGACCCGTATATCAACGTAGACCCCGGCACGATGAGCCCGTATCAGCACGGTGAAGTCTTCGTTACCGATGACGGTGCAGAAACCGACCTCGACCTCGGACACTACGAACGCTTCATTGATGAAAATCTTTCCATCAACAGCAATGTTACCACCGGTAAAATTTACTGGACAGTACTGAACAAGGAACGCCGTGGCGACTATCTGGGCGGTACGGTACAGGTGATTCCACACATCACCAACGAAATCAAAGAACGCATTTATCGGGTCGGCAAAAATTCTGACACAGACGTTGTCATCACCGAAATCGGCGGTACGGTCGGCGACATCGAAAGCACGCCATTCCTGGAAGCCATCCGGCAGTTTGTTGCCGAAGTTGGCAGACAGAACGCCATGTACATTCATGTTACCCTCGTTCCGTATATTTCCGGCTCGAACGAACTGAAGTCCAAGCCAACACAGCATTCCGTAAAGGAACTGCTCTCCATTGGCATTCAGCCAAACGTCATCGTTTGCAGAACCGAACAGGAAATTCCAAAGGAAATGGCAAAGAAAATCAGCTTGTTCTGCAATGTTCGGGAAGAAGACATTATTCAGAACATGACCGCTCCGTCTTTGTATGATGTTCCAATGATGCTGGAACAAGAAGGTCTGGCAGCCTGTGTTTGTCATCACCTCGGTCTGGAAAACCGCACACCGGATTTGACCGAATGGATTCAGATGACCGAACGCCAGAAGCAGGCAACCGAACAGGTTACGATTGGTCTGGTCGGCAAGTATGTTGCCCTGCCGGATGCATATCTGTCCGTTGCAGAAGCACTGCGGCACGGCGGTATTCCGAATGATGTCAAGGTGGAAATCCTCTGGATCGACTCCGAAAAGATTACCGGTGCAACTGTTGCAGAAACCTTGAAGGACTGCGATGGTATCATCGTTCCGGGCGGTTTCGGTGACCGTGGCATTGAAGGTATGATTACCGCAATTGAATATGCAAGAGAAAATCAGATTCCGATGTTTGGTATCTGTCTGGGCATGCAGATGGCAGTTGTCGAATATGCACGGCACTGTGCTGGTCTGCCGGATGCAAACTCCGCAGAATTCCTGCCGGAAGGCACACAGAATGTCATCGACATCATGGAAGACCAGAAGGATATTACCAACCTCGGTGGTACGATGCGGCTGGGTCTGTATCCGTGTAAGCTGACCGATGGTGCAAAGGTTCGCTCGATTTATGGCGAAGAACTGATTTATGAACGCCATCGTCACCGGTTTGAACTGAACAATGCATTCCGCCGTCAGCTTACAGAAAGCGGCTTGCAGCTGGCTGGTATTTCTCCAGATGGCAAGCTGGTTGAAATCGTAGAACTGCCGAGCCATCCATGGTTCATCGGCGTACAGTTCCATCCGGAATTCAAGTCCCGTCCGAACAAGCCGCACAAGCTGTTTACCTCATTTATCGCAGCAGCTTTGCAGCAGAAGCGGAAGGCAGAAGCTGAATCCTAATTTCGCAAAGGCGGCAATTTCTTTTTGCAGCAGCGGCAAAATAGATGTGCAGCGATTCCCTGCAAAAATCAAAAACCGTCCGATTTTCGGGCGGTTTTTGCGTAGAAACAGAAAGGAGGCAAGATACAAATGTATCGTTTGCTGGTAGTCGATGATGAAGCAAATATCCGGAACGTCGTTCGGGAATATGCTGAGTTTGAAGAATATGAAGTGACAGAGGCAGAAAATGGCATGGAAGCCGTTGCCCTCTGTCGGGAACAGGACTTTGACCTGATTATTATGGATGTTATGATGCCAAGACTGGACGGCTTTTCCGCCTGCAAGGAAATCAAGAAGCGGAAAAACATTCCTGTCATTATGCTTTCCGCCCGTGGAGAAGAATATGACAAGCTGTTTGGCTTTGAACTGGGCATTGATGACTATGTGGTCAAGCCATTCTCGCCAAAAGAACTGATGGCAAGAGTCAAAGCTGTTCTGAATCGGCATCACGCCACCGCAGAGCAGGTTTCTGACCAGCGGCTGAAATTCGAGGGGCTGGAAATTGACCTTGCTGGTCGAGAAGTCTATGTAGATGGACAACGGGCAACCATGACACCAAAAGAATACGACCTGCTGTTCTATCTGGTAAAGAATAAGGGATTGGCACTTTCGAGAGATAAACTGCTCGAAGCGGTTTGGGGATATGATTTCTTTGGAGATGACCGCACTGTCGATACACACATTAAAATGCTGCGTGGCAGTCTTGGGGTATATCGAAAATTCATCGTGACCTTGAGAGGAATGGGATATAAGTTTGATCCGGATGCCTAATCTCCAGATGGAACGGAACTTGACCATCCGTGTAAAAATCTGGCTATTTTTTATGATGTTTGTCTGCATTGTCTTCATCCTGATGTGGATTTTGCAGGTGGTCTTTTTAGAACGCTTTTATGAGGCGTTTAAAATTGCAGATATTGCAAAATCTGCAAAAATTCTCACACAATCCTGCCGACTGGACAACTTTTCCGACATTGCCGAAGACCAGGCAATGCGGAACGAGATGTGCATTTCCATCTTGAACACAGACGGCGAAGAAACGTATCAGCACTGCGTTTCTGCACAGAAATGCCTGCTCCACAACGACCAGGACGTTTATTTCTTTCTGATGGACTTGAAACGCAGCGACAACGGTTATATCTGCCGTTCTATCTACAATGAACAGCTGCAAACCCAGACGGTTGTTTATGGCAACTGGATTCTGGACAGCGAAACCAATGAAACAGTCGGCTATCTGCTATTAAATTCCCGCTTAGTGCCAGTACAGTCTACGGTTTCTATTTTACAGCGGCAAACGATGATTATTACGCTTGCCATGGCATTTTTCGGCTGCGTTTTGTCGTTCTTAGCAGCAACCCATATCGGCGTTCCCATCACTCGCCTGACTCGTTCCGCAAAGCGGCTGGCTCACGGCGACTACGAAACAAAATTCGAGGGCGGCGGCTGTGCAGAAGTGGACGAACTGGCGGAGGCATTGACCTATGCCGAACATGAACTCTCTCGCACAGACGAAATGCAGCGAGATTTAATTGCAAATGTGTCCCATGATATGCGAACACCGCTGACCATGATGAAAGCGTATGCAGAAATGATTCGGGACTTGTCCGGCAACAATCCAGAGAAACGAGCGAAGCATTTGCAAGTGATCATTGAGGAAACCGACCGGCTTTCCCTGCTGGTCAACGATATGTTGGATTTGTCCAAGCTGGAAAGCGGTACGAAAAAGCTGGAGTTTACCACGTTTGATATCTCCCAGCGGCTGACGGAAATTGCAAACCGCTATCAGGGCATTTCTGAACAGATGGGGTATCATCTCCATTTCACGCCAGATGCTCCCCGTATGGTCTGCTGTGATGCCGGAGCAATTGAACGGGTTATCTGCAACCTCATCAACAACGCCATCAACTACACGTCCAAGGAAGACAAGCAAGTCTTTCTGCGACAAGTCAACCAGCCGGATTGTGTCCGGATTGAAGTGCGAGATACAGGCGATGGCATTGAGGAAGATAAAATCAAGCTGATTTTCGACAAATATTACCGCTCTGAAAATCACAAACGAGAAGTGGTTGGAACAGGGTTAGGACTGTCAATCGTCAAAGCCATTTTAAAGCTGCACAACTATGACTACGGTGTCAACAGCAAGTTGGGAGAAGGTTCTACGTTCTGGTTTGCCATCCGAACCGACCAACAGCCTTCCCCAGAAGCAACGCCTGCGATTGCACCAACAGAATCCAAAAAAGGAGTCGACCATGCCAAATCTGAATAATGTTCCCACGCTTCCGTCATATTTGCTGGAACGGCTCTCCGCCTGCTATTCGCAGGAGCAGACCGACCGCATTTGTGCTGGTTATGCGGCACAGCGTGCTGTGTCGTTTCGAGTCAACACGCTGAAAGCAACCGTTCCGGCAGTGCTGGAACAGCTGCAAACCGCTGGCATTGCCACTACTCCGGTTGCATGGAGTGAAACTGCCTTTTTCTGTACGGATTCCACCACAGAAGCACAGCTGCAAGCCTTGTCCTGCTATGAAAACGGGGAAATCTACCTGCAAAGTCTTTCCTCGATGCTGCCGCCGATTGTGTTGCAGCCGCAGCCGAAACAGGAAATTTTAGACATGACGGCTGCTCCCGGCGGAAAAACCACTCAAATGGCAGCCATGACCCAGAACCAAGCCAATATCATGGCGTGTGAACTGCATACCATTCGGGCAGAAAAACTCAAGTACAACGTAGAAAAGCAGGGTGCAAAGCGGGTGACGGTTTCCATAACAGATGCACGCCGCCTCAGCCCATACTTTTCTTTTGACCGGATTTTGCTGGATGCTCCATGCAGCGGCAGCGGAACGCTTTCCCTGCACACCGGAGCAGGTTTGCAAAATTTCTCTCCAGCTTTGGTACAGAAAACCGTCAAGGCACAGCGTGCCCTGCTGAAAAAAGCAGTATCTCTGCTGAAAAAAAATCAGGAGATGGTCTATTCCACCTGCTCCATCCTGCCGGAAGAAAACGAAGAACAGGTTGCAGCGATTTTAAAGACCGGACAAGTGGAACTGCTGCCCATTGCATTCTCCGGCATGGAAACGCTGCCACTGCTGCCAAGTCGATTTGCAGAAACGCTGTGTGTCTGCCCAGATGCCCAATATGAAGGCTTTTTTGTTGCAAAGCTGCGGAAAAAAGCCAACGGATAATTGCAAAGAAAGAGGGATTTGCGATGGAAAACAAAGACCGCATGTTTACAGGTGACTTATACCTGCCCAATGATGCCGCCATCACAGAGGAACAGAATGCTTGTCTGGAACTGCTCTATACATTCAACCAGACTCGCCCCTCTGAGCAAGAAAAGCGAAATCAGCTTTTAAAGCAGATGTTCGCAGAAATCGGCAAAAACTGTTATATTGAACCGCCGTTTCATGCAAATTTCGGCGGAAAGCATGTACACTTCGGGAAAAATATCTATGCCAATTTCAACCTAACAATGGTCGATGACGGACATATTTATGTTGGCGATTACACGATGTTTGCACCGGGTGTGATTGTTGCAACGGCTGGACATCCAATTCTTCCGGAACTCCGAGAAACTGTCTATCAATATAATATGCCTGTTCACATCGGGAAAAATTGCTGGATTGGAGCAGGTGCAATTATTTTGCCGGGCGTTACCATTGGCGACCAAGTCGTCGTTGGTGCAGGCAGTGTTGTCACGAAAGATTTGCCATCCAACGTGGTAGCAGTTGGCAATCCCTGCCGAGTGATTCGAGAGATTAACGAACACGACCGTGTTTATTATTTCAAGAACCGAAAAATTGACTGGGACACCTTGCCAAGGGAATAAAAAACAAAAAGACGACATGCAGAGAGCCTTTTCCCTGTATGCCGTCTTTTCTCTTGTTTCAACGGTACCCATGCAGTTTCCACACCCGTTGCATTTTTCACCGGTGCAAATTTATCTATAACCGTCCAATGTGTTAGCTGTTGGCAATCCCTACCGAGTAATTCGAGAAATCGGCGAACACGACTGCATTTATGATTTCAAGAACCGGAAAATTGACTGAGACACCCTGCCACGGGAATAAAACACAAAAAGACAGCATACAGAGAGCCTCTTCCCTGTATGCCGTCTTTTTTCTCTTATTTCAACAATATTTGCTTACAGTGCAACGCCATTTTGTTTCAACAGTGCCCGTGCGGTATCCACAGAATCCACACCCGTTGCATTTTTCACCGGTGCAAATTCCTTTTCCCGTTCTACTTCATACAGCAGGCAGTTTTCCTGCATATGTACCATATCCAGCACCAAAGTTTCCAGCTTATAGCCGTTCGGCTGTTCTGGCTTGACGGTTGCTGTGCCATCCGCTGTCAGGCAAGCAACTTTCTTGAATGCCCGATGCAGCGGCAAGCTGCAATCCAACGTCTTACAGAGCTGATCCACTCGGAACAGATAATTCAGGATAACACCATACCGATAAGTCAATGTGCCGTCTGCCTCCCGCAAGTTCCGCATATCATCGGTCATTTCAAAATATTCTACGATTGACGGCTTTCCATCTTCCAGACACAGTACACCAACCTTTTCATCTGGGCTTGCCTTTGCAACAACTTTGCTGCCAGATGTGCAGTTTGCTGCAATCGTTGCCCCGATAAAGCAAGGGTCTGCCATTCTCTGTAAAACATTGTCCACAGCGAACACGTTCAGCCATTCAATGTTCTGTTCTTTCAGCACATTCAGCAAGCCAGCATGCTGCATGGATGAGAACCAACCGCCGTTTCCATTCGGAGAAACTGCAATTCTGCTCTTCGTTTCCAGCAGGATTTTTCCATCCTTGTCTACAACCGGAGCCATTTCCTGCACGAAGAAATGCACAGAAGATTCCGGATAGCCGAAATACAGCTTTTCTGCTAAAAATGCTCTGGTTTCTGCATCGTTGGTTTCGCTGGTCATGATAAACAGCGGGACAGGAACACCTGCCTGTTCGGTCACGTCCATCAGATTCCGGAACAGACATTCAAAAATCGTCAAATCGTTGTTGATACCGATCTGGAACACACCTTTTGGGCCATTACAGCCCAGCCGGCTGCCCTGACCGCCTGCCAACAAAACAGCCCCTACACTGCCCTTGCGGATGGCTTCCAGACCAATTTCCCGGTAGGTATCCTGCTTTTCCGCAATCTCCGAAATCGTACAAGCTCCCAACGGTTCAATCTTACCTTTTGGTGCTTCTTCGTGTGCAGCCCGTTCCAGAACGGAAAAATCCATCTCTGAAATCTGTTGCAGCAATGCTTCCTGTTCTGCTGCTGAAAGTGTGTCATAGTAACGAAGCAGATGGGTCTGTCCATATTGTTCCAGTCGATTGTAAGCCTCTTGATATTGCATCATCGTATAATCCTTTCTTACTGTATTTGATATTCCATATTCTTACAATTTTCACAATTTCCGTAAAATTTGTAGTAGCTTTAGTATAACACAAACCATTCAAAAAAGCAAGGTATAATTGTTCTCTCTGAAAAATATTCTTTAGTCTGCATGCAGACAGAAACAGACATGGAAAAAGAGCGTATCGAAAGCAATCGGTACGCTCTTTTTCACGCAGATTTTATTTGAAAGGAGTAGTAAAATGTCAGTACTTTGTATCCTCAGATATCGTTTCATAAACAGCAAACGCCCCGGGGTGGAGGCGTTCACTGCTATGATATAGGGATTATTGGGGATGATACTTTTGCACCGGGGTAAATGCAAAAGCACTTTAGAGGATGTTACATGCTCTCTTTCAGAGCATGGTTATAGTATAGAGGAAGATTGTGTACATCCTGTGAAATGAAGCTGAAAAGCACCTGAAAAGAATTTTTTCGTTTCGCCACAAATCAGCCTGGGATATGAAAAAATTATGAATGCATATGATGAATTAGCTTTGGCGGAAGCATTGCCAGCATCAACGGCTTTCCGATATACGGCAACCCTTTCGGCATCAGGTTCAACATATGAAACCCTCTCCAGCGAACAATTGCCTCATCCAACCGTTCCCGCACCGGAATCCGGCGAGTTTTACTATCGAAATAATATTGGTATAAACATTCCTGTAAATTTGCCCCCTGCAAGCCTGCTGCATAGAGCTGCATAAATAACATATAGTCCTCATAGCGAGCGATTTTTTCCATCACTGGATAGCCGCTGACTTTTTCAAAACACCGTCGCCGAAATAGAATCGAACCATGTATAAACGGCGAATTAAACAAAAAATCCTGCTTTCGAGGGCGTTCCGGTCGTTTCCAGCAGCCGGAAACACCGCCATCCGGCGTATACAAATCACAATTAGAGCCAACGAAATCCACATCTGCATGCGATTCCAGATAGGCAATCTGCTTTTCAAAGCGGTCAGGTTTGGAAATGTCATCATCATCCTGCCGTGCAAGATATGCCCCCTTCGCCACAGATAAGCAGCGGTTCAACGTCCGAGCCAAGCCCAAATTGCGGTCATTTTGCAGCAATCGAATCCGGCTATCCCGAGCAGCAAGGTTCTGCATCCAGAGCAAGGCTGCATTGGTCGAGCCATCATCACACAAAATCAATTCCCAGTTGGGATAGGTCTGTTCTACAATCGACCGCACAGAGCGTTCCAACATTGAACGCTCTTTACAATTATAAACGCCCATCAATACGGAAATGAGCGGCTTTTTTTCTTCTGTCAATGTCCTCTCCTCCTGTTGACTGCGTGCCGAATCCAATCCCAGCAGGCAAAATTCCAGTGATACCACCGTTTCCTGCGGATTTGACTGCACGCCAATGAACCATACACCCAGAACGGTTCTGCCTGTACCGATTCCACATGGTGAAAATGCTGTAGCACATGCTGCGACAACAGCCCCTGCTTCAATGCTGCTTCCTGTCCAGCAGATGCCAGCGGAAACGCATACATTTCACCCATATCATCGCAGAACTGAAACTGCCCGAATGCCTGTGCTTCTTCTGCTGTCGGGCGAAACAAGAGCCGCTGCAACAGCGATTCTGTTACATCTGCAAGCGGCAACGCTGCAAAATCGGAAAACGAAACCTGCGGCAGAACCCGTTCTGTAAATGCCAGACAAATTCGCTCCTGCTGTTCTGCGAGGGCTGCATTTGCCTGGTCAACTGCTCCCATCGGCTTACAAATAGGAACTGCCTTGCCATCTTCTTGGATTGTATAGCCCATCGTTGTCCCATGCGGTGCAGCACACATACACTCATAGACATTATTATTAAATCGAATGACTTTTTTTAACGGCGTCAGCGGGTCAAAATACCATGCCTCCCACGTTCCCTGTTTCGGCTCAGTATACAATCCGAAATAATAACCTTTCAGGTTGGGCAATGGTTTTCCTGCTCCCTTCTCCAACAACGTCATCAAGCAATTCTGCATCGAGCCATTCCAGCCGCTGTCTACAATGCCCAGCCGGACATCTCGCAACAAGCCTGCCTGCTCCAGATAAGTCATAGCAGCAGCTTCGGCTGCCTGTGATTTTTCCTGTACAAAATTCCGGTAAACGCTGCTCTTCCGCAGCTGTTCTGCCAACGCAGTAAACGCCTGCACAGAAAGCGGCTTGTCACAATCTTCTGCCGGAATGGCACAATCTGCATAAACCTGTTGCTGTTCTTCCGCAGAAAGTGCCAGTCGTTCCAATACATGACGAGGCGTTAAATTTGCCCCCCGTACCAGCAGCAAATCATAGGCAGCTTCTCCCATGCGGTGATAAGCTGGCATTCGCAATGCCATTCGGGAAACATAGAGGTATTGACAGTGAATCGGCAACGCATACTGTTCACAGAACCGCTTTGCGATTTCATAGAGAATGTGTCCATCTCGTGCCAGAAAATACAGCGTGTCCACTTGGTCGTGGATTGCCTGCTGCAAACACCACCAGACATAACTATATAAAACCGGAGCGGTCACAGCTCCGGTCAAATCTGAAAATAAATCTCCTGTTTGCAATGCCGTTGCTGCCGCTGCAAACGGCGGAACTGCCTGCAACTTCTTGAAATAATCTGCATCCATTTTCACACCTCCAATTCTCTAGACCTTGTTTGAAAAATCAAGATAATTGTATCATTTCAACAAAATCATAATAGAAGCAAGGTAAACAAAGGAAAGAAAAGAAGAATCCAACGTATCATAACGAGTAGCAATTCTGCGAAACCATTTTAATTTTTGAAAAAAACATTCTACAAGATAACGTTCTTTATAGAGATAATAATCACATGCCCAAGGGTCTTTTGTATTTGATTTTGGAGGTATTGTATAGGATTTTCCGTTTTCTGTAATATACGACCGAATTTCTTTTGAACCATACGCTTTATCTCCAAGGATATTGCTTTTTGTGATGTCTAATTTTTTCAATAAATCAATTGCATGCTTGCTGTCCGCATCATTTCCGGCACTGATTAGAAATTCTACAGGATTTCCAAGACCGTCTACAATTGCATGGAGCTTTGTGTTCAATCCTCCACGGGTTCTTCCGATGGATTTTTCTGCCCCTTTTTAAAGCCACCGTTTGTGCTTTGGTGTGCTTTTGCCATTGTAGAATCTATGCTCAAATTTTCCATATCTGCATCACTGGAAAGCGTATGAAAAATTTTTTCCCATACACCATCTTTCTGCCATTTTCTGAATCTTGCATAGACACTCTGCCATGGTCCATAGCATTCTGGCATTTCTCTCCATTGAGCTCCCGTTCTTGCAATCCACAGCATTCCATTCAACATGATGCGGTTATTTTTTGCCGGTCGTCCTCTTTTGCCTGTTCGCTCTGCTGGCAGCTTGTCTTTGATTCTTTCCCATTCGCGATTGCTGATTTCATATCGTTTCATTCTTCTATTTTATCATTTTTCGGTTCTTTGTGCAAGTTTTATTTTTCAAACAAGGCCTAGTTAAATTGCTCTCATTGCTTCCTCATTATTATACCACGTTCTTTTCCAGAACGTCAAGGTTCTGTGAAATTCTTAAAGAAAATGACGAAAACCGCTGGATTTCTTCATCCAAAATATAGGGAAAGCATCCAACGATTTATGGAAAATCTGCCACCCGACTTTCAGGCACTTTACGAACATCTTTCACGTAATTTCCATAAAGTTATGTGAAAATAGGAGCATAGAAACAAAGACAGCCTCTTCTCAAAAGAAAGGAAGATTTCATATGAGTAGCAGAGAACAAAACCGAGCCTGGGCGATGACCATGGCAGTTGCTGCCGTTCTCGCCTATACCACTGGCTGTACAGACAATAACAGTTCCAGTACCGCCGAATCCACACAAACCACTGCTGCTATTTCTGAACTGGAATCAGAATCCACGACAACCGATTCTGAACATTCAGAAAGCACCGTTGCAACACCGCTTTCCGATTCAGAACAGCGTGTGGACTATGATGACGACGACAAAACCAGTACTTATGATACATTTGATGCAGAAATCACGCTGAGCGGAACGACCGCAGATGTAACCGGCAACACCAATGCCGTTTCTGTTTCCGACCGCACCGTTACCATTCAGAACGGCGGTACATACCGGATTACTGGAACATGGAAAGACGGTCAACTGCGTGTCACTGGCAGCGAAAAAGTAAAGCTGTATTTTGACAGCGTTTCCATTACCAATTCCAATGGTGCAGCGTTATCCTGCGAAAACGAAAAACGCACCATTCTCTCTCTGGCAGCCAACACAGAAAATTCCCTCTCCGATGGTGCAAATTCAAATGCCACCACAGATGGAGAAACTGCTGCCCTCTTTACAGAAGATAAATTGACCATCAACGGCAGCGGTGCTTTAACCGTAACCGGCAATGCAGCAAATGGCATTGTCTGCCGGGATGATTTAAAAATTATAGATGGAACCATCTCCGTGACCGCTGCCAATAACGGCATGAAAGGCAAAGACAGCATTGGTATTTACGGCGGCACGATTACTATAGATGCACAAAATGATGGCTTAAAGACAACAAAAGCAGATGACCCGGAACAGGGTTGGATTGCCATCAGCGGCGGTACACTCAACATTACCGCCAAAGGAGACGGCATTCAGGCAGAAACAGACTGCTACATTGACGGCGGTACGCTGAATGTCACAACAACGGGTGAAATTGCAGTCAGCACCTCGGACGACCAGCCGTTTGGCGGCGGTGGCTTCGGTGGCGGATTCGATAACAGACAATCGCCATTTGACAGACAAACACCACCACAGGGCGGTAATCGTCCGGATGGGGCTGCACCCATGGAAAAGCCGGATGATGCGACTGGTTCACAACCAGCAGAAACCGCTCCGGCTGTTACAACCACCACAACCACAACCAATACAGAAACAACTACAGACACGAACACAACGACAACTGCTGCGGAAGATGCTAGCAGCAAAGGCATCAAAGCCGGAAACACGCTGACCATTACAGGTGGAACGATTCAGGCAAACACCACTGACCACTGTATGCACAGCGGTGGAGCGTTTACCTGCTCCGGCGGTACGCTGGAACTGAGTTCTTCCATGGCAAAGGGCATCAGCAGCCATGGTGATTTCGCAATCACAGATGGTTCAATTACGATTGACCAAGCAACCGAAGGCATCGAATCCAAGGCAGATATGAACTTAGCAGGCGGTACGATCCGCATTTTACAGGCAACCAATGACGGTCTGAACACGGGCGGCGGCACTGGTATGGGCATGGGCGTCCCGATGGGACAGCCAGACGAAAACCAGCCGGGCGACCCATCTGCAACCACTGCTGCTGATGAAACTACCACAACAGAAACCACGACTACCACCACAACGCTTTCCAGCACCGACACTGCCACAGATGCCGCAGAGGAAAGCCACGAACTGACCATTAGTGGCGGTACAATTTACATCTGTGCGGACGGGGACGGCATCGACTCCAACGGCAGCATTACCATGACTGGCGGAACGGTCTTTGTTTCTGGCCCAGTCAGCGGCGGCGATGGTGCGATTGACTTTGAAACCGATATGACCATGACAGGCGGTTCTATCTTGGCACTGTCCAGCCGTGGCATGATGGAATATCCCAGCACACAGCATTATTATACAACCAGCATTTCAGCCAATGCCGGCGACTTCATCGCTGTCTGTGATGCAGACGGCAACGTCCTGATGGGTATGCAGACACAAAAAGCGGTTTCCGATGTTGTTTATTACGGCGACCAGATGGACAACTGCCAGCTGATTGTAGACGGAACATATTCCGGCACACTCTCCGATGACGGAACTGCCACCGATGGCACGGTTTCCGGCGGAACAGCTGCGGATTCGTTCCAGTTGACAGACGGCAGCGAACAAAGCTCCGCTCCGGGCAACTTTGGCGACAAAGGCGGAACACCGCCGAACAACGATGAAATGCCAACCTTTGCAGACGGCGAACAGCCAAAACCACCGCAAGGTGAATTTGGCAAAGGACAACAAAACGGTGAAAATGGTGCACCAACACCGCCACAGGGCGGACAGCCGTCTGAAAACACGACTGCTTAACAATTGCTTTCTTCTTAATCTTTTTCCAAACCTTTCATATACATGCAAGAACAGACCGCTTGGGCAACCAAGGGTCTGTTTTTGTTTCACAAAATCCAGTTTGCAGCTACAAAAGTTTCCACAAAAATCCTTGACTTTTTGACATCCTCGTGGTAAACTAAAAGTAATCGCTTTTTTGTCGGCTGCCTGCCACAAAAAATCAAATGAATTTTATCACAAGGAAAGGAATGGGATTTTTGATGAAAAAAACAGGAATTGCCCTGCTCAGTGCAGCGGTTCTTGCCATCACCAGTGCAGCTTCTGCCTCCTCCGGCTTGTTCGGAACTGCGGAAGCTGCGGACACCACAAACTCCACTTACAACTACGGCGAAGCCTTACAGAAGTCGATGTTTTTCTATGAGGTACAGCAGTGCGGCGAACTGCCAGACTGGAACGAAGTCAGCTGGCGAGATGACTGCATGGTCAACGACTATATTCCGGGCGGCTGGTTCGATGCCGGCGACCACCTGAAATTTACAGTGACCAACGCCTATGCTGCAACCATGCTGGGCTGGGGCTTGCTGGAATATCAGGATGGTGTTGAGAAAATCGGCGAACTGACTGAATACAAGAACAACCTTGCCTGGGCATTGGATTACGTTGCAAGCTGTGATTTGGGCGATGAAATCGTTTACATGATTGGCGATGGTGCATTCGACCATGTATGGTGGGGTTCTGCGGAAGTTTATATGCGGAAGTTCAAGCTGATGAAAGGCGAAGATGAACGGCCGTATTACACCTGCAACGATAGCTGTATTGAAGGACAGATGGCAGCGGCTCTTGCTGTTGGTTATCTCTGCTTCAAGGATTCCGACCCAGACCGTGCAGACAACTATCTGGCACACGCAAAGGCTTGCTTTGAACGGGCTGACAAGAATCGCTCCATCGGCGATGATACAAAAGAACACGATTATTATAAACCGAGCACATTCTATGATGACCTGTTCTTTGCTGCAAACTGGCTGTATCGGGCAACCGGTGAACAATCCTATCTGGATTTGTGCAAGACTGATTACATCCCGAATCTGGGCAAGGAAGAACAGTCCTCTGAGCTGAAATACACTTGGGGTCACTGCTGGGACGACACCATGCAGGGCGGTATCTTGCTGTATGCAATGAATACTGGCGACAGCCAGTGGAAAGAACAGTTCCGGAAACATCTGGAATACTGGACAACGGGTTACGGCGGCAAGCAAATTGCACACACACCGGACGGTCTGGCATGGCTGTTCCAGTGGGGTTCTATGCGTCACGCAACCACTACTGCATTCTTGGCATATGTTGCAGCAGACGAACTGTTTGCAGACGATGCAGCCGCTGCAACAAAATACACCGATTTTGCAGATTCTACCATGAATTATGCATTCGGCGACAATGACCTTGATATGAGCTATGTTATCGGCATGGGCGACAAATATCCGCAGGCATGGCACCACAGAACATCTTCCGGTGCATGGAACGACAAGTGGAGCAACATCGGACAGACGGAAGGCGAAGATGCAAAGCCGCATGCACACACCCTGTACGGTGCATTGGTGGGCGGCCCAGACCAGACTGGTAAATACTCCGATAAAATCGGCGACTATCAGTATACCGAAGTTGCCATTGACTACAACGCTGGCTATACCGCTGCACTCTGTGCAATGGTACAGAAATACGGTGGCAGCAGTGACCCAGATTTCCCACCGACTGAAACACCGAAGTGGACAGAATTCTTCATGCGGGCATCCATCAACCAGGCTGCTGGCAGCTATACCGAAATCAAGGCATTTGCGATGAACCACTCCGCATGGCCGGCAAGAGTCATTCAGAACCTCTCCTACAACTACTATTTCGACATCTCTGAACTGGTTGACGCTGGTTATTCCATTGATGATGTATCTGTCAGAATCGGCTACGACCAGCACGCTTCTGATGAGGGCAAGATGACCATTTCCGACCCGATTCACTACAAGGATAACATCTATTATGTCAAGCTTTCGTTCGCAGATGGCAGCGTTGTCATGCCGACCGGACAATCTGAACACCGCTCCGAATGCCAGTTCCGTATCTCCATTCCGGACAACATTCAAGGCGTTTGGGATGCTTCCAACGACTATTCATTCCAGGGTCTGACACAGGGTGGAGAAGATGCAATGGTAGATACCCCGTATATGACCATGTATGATGGAGATACGCTGATTTGGGGTACAGAACCAGACGGCACAACACCGGACGACAACCCGACTACAACAACCACAACAACAACTACGACTACTACAACGACCACCACAACCACGACAGTTACCACCACTGCTGAAACAACAGCAGAAACCACTGCTCCGGCAACCACAACAGCAAGCTCCACCACACCAACCACAGAAATTACAACCGCAGTCACAACAGCAACTTCTGCAATCATCGACCCTGATATTCTCTATGGAGATGTTGATTTGGATGGTACTGTATCCTTGACGGATGCAATTCTATTAAACAAGTATCTGGCTGGAATGGTTGTATTGTCTGATGCTGCACTGGCAAATGCAAACTGCTACTTGGATAAAGACAGCAATCTGAACGAAGATGATACCACATACCTCATGCGGTTTGTTCTCCGTGCTATTAATGACCTTCCATATATCCCTATCCCAGAATAACCAAAAATTTTCTTTTTGAAATTCGCCGCTGGAAGTTCTCCGGAATCTTCCAGCGGCGAATTTTTTTACAAAAAGGAAACCTCGCTTTTTCTCGAAATTTCCAAAATTCTATTGACGAAACTACAAAAAAGTAGTACAATGATAGGGAACAATCAAATCATTGGAGGTTTTTCCTATGGCAAAGAAATTTATTGTAGAAACATCTGCAAGACACGTTCATCTGACCGCAGAAGCATTTGCAACCCTGTTCGGCGAAGGCAAGGAACTGACCGTTAAGAAAATGCTCTCTCAGCCGGGACAGTTCGCAAGTGAAGAACGGGTTACCATCGTAGGCCCGAAGAAGTCCCTGCCGAACGTTTCCATCCTCGGCCCGTTCCGGAAGGCAAATCAGGTAGAACTCTCTGCAACTGATGCTCGTTCCATCGGCATTGTTGCTCCGATTCGGGAATCTGGCGATGTTGCTGGTTCTGGTGCATGTAAGATCGTTGGTCCAGAAGGCGAAATCGAAATTTCTGAAGGTGTTATCGTTGCAAAGCGTCACATCCATCTGACTCCGGCAGACGCTGAAGAAATGGGCGTAAAGGATAAGGACGTTGTATGGGTTCGTCTGGATACAGACGGCAGAAAGGCAATCCTGGGCGATGTTGTTTGCCGTGTTTCTGATTCTTATGCACTGGCAATGCACATTGATACCGATGAATCCAATGCAGTATCTGCTCCGAGAGAACTGTACGGCGAAATCGTAACCGTAGACTAAGTACATAACAAAATTTTGTACAGAAAAATCCCCGTATCCTGCGGATATTTCCCAACGGATACGGGGTTTTTTTGTTATGTGTATGATGATGTATCAGGATGTTAAAATCAACGGCAAATCTTCTTCCCGTAACCAATGCAGAATGTCCCACATCTGCGAATCTGGAACGGCAATGCATCCGGCGGTACTGGATGCCCCTGCGGTGCAGTGCAGGAAAATGGCTGAACCTGCTCCGGGAACAATCGGGTCACAGTTATAATTCACCACCACGGCATAATGATAGCTACTTGCATAATCAATCAAATGTTCGGCACTGTTCCAATTGATTTCCGTTGTTTCCTGCCACTGATTATAGACCGGAGAAGCTGGGTCATCCACCCAATAACAATTCTCGTTCAACTGCCGATATGGGATGGATAAATCTGTAAGGGGATCTGTTCCAAAGGCAAACCCCAACGAAAACAGCCCTTTTGGCGTGCAGGAGATCCCCTCTCGACTGTTCGCAGAAACGCCATTTGTTCCCACGCAGCCATTGGATACAAAATCCATCTGCCAGCCCTGTTCTCCTGCTGAAAATCCATAGACAACCGCAGAGCAACCGCTCGAAACCACAGCAATCAGCTGTTTGCTGTCCCCCAAATCAGAAAGTGGATAACCATTGTTGTCCAAAATGGTTGCTAACTCTGCACAGACTGGAATGGTTGTTGTTTCCATAGTGGTTGAAACAGTCGTTGCAGTGGTTGTGGTTGTCACGCTTGTTGAAACGGTTGTAGCTTGCGTTTTCATCTCCAATTCCGTTGTAATGGAATCTGTTGACTCGATGGAAACCGTTGTGGAATGCTGCGGTTCTTGTGCAGATTTCTGATGCAGCAGAACCCCAAAACATCCAATTCCAATCAGCAACAGTCCAATGACAATGCTCAAAAGAATCCAAATTTGTTTTTGTTCCGGTGTATTGGGACGTATCACAAAATCATCTCCCCTTTTTCTGTTAGCATAGCACAATCTAAAAAATCTGTCAAGCAAGCTGCATTTGTCGAAAAAATCGCCGCTTTGCTTGCATTTCCCCCGCAGATATGCTATACTAATCATATTGATTTCACATTTTGAAAGGAGTATTCATGATTACTGTATCCAACGTCAGCCTCCAATTCGGCGGCGACATCCTCTTTAAGAACGTCAATCTGCAATTCAATGCCGGAAACTGCTATGGAGTCATCGGTGCAAACGGTGCCGGAAAATCCACGTTCCTGAAAATTCTGTGCGGTGTCTTGCCACCCACAACCGGAGAAGTTACCATCCCGAAAGAACTCCGGATGAGCGTTTTGAAGCAAGACCACTTCGCCTATGATGCCTACACCGTTCTCGACACGGTGATTATGGGCAATGAACGGCTCTATGCCATCATGCAGGAAAAAGATGCCCTGTATGCAAAGCCGGACTTCTCGGAAGAGGACGGCAACCATGCGGCGGAACTCGAAGCCGAATTTGCAGAACTGAACGGCTGGGAAGCGGAATCGGATGTTTCCAAGCTCCTGCAAGGGCTGGGACTTTCCGAAGATTTGCTGTACCAGACCATGGGCGACCTCTCCGGTAACGAAAAGGTGAAAATCCTGCTCGCACAGGCACTGTTCGGCAATCCGGACATCATTCTCATGGACGAACCGACCAACCATTTGGACATTGATGCCATTACTTGGCTAGAGGACTTTCTTTCTGAATATTTCGGAACGGTCATTGTGGTTTCCCATGACCGCCATTTTTTGAATAACGTCTGCACCCACATTGTTGACATCGACTATACGCAAATTAAAATGTATGTCGGCAACTATGAATTCTGGTATGAGTCCAGCCAGATGATGCAGCGGATGATTCGCCAGCAAAACAAAAAGACCGAAGAAAAGATTAAGGAACTCAAAACCTTTATCGAGCGGTTCTCTGCCAACAAATCCAAATCCCGTCAGGCAACCTCCCGCCGGAAATTGCTGGACAATCTCACTGTGGAACAGCTGCCAGCCTCCAGCCGCCGCTATCCGTTTATCGGATTCGACATGGATCGGGAACTGGGAAAAGAAGTGTTACAGGTCAACGGCATTTCCAAGACGGTAGACGGTGTGAAGCTGCTGAACAATGTCAGCTTTACCTTGAGCCGTACGGACAAAGTTGCCTTCATCGGTGAAAGTGAACAGGCAATTACCATGCTGTTCAAAATCCTGATGGAAGAAGAACAGCCAGACGAGGGAACATTTAAGTGGGGCGTTTCCACTTCCACTTCTTACTTCCCTGTGGATAACTCTGTTTATTTCAACGACTGTGACCTTTCCATTTTGGATTGGATTCGGCAGTATTCCAAAACAGATGAAACTGAAACCTATCTCCGAGGCTTCCTCGGTAGAATGCTGTTCTCCGGCGATGATATTTATAAGCCGGTCAAGGTTTTGTCTGGTGGGGAAAAAGTCCGCTGCATGTTTTCTCGAATGATGCTGTATCATTCTAACGTGTTGCTGTTAGACCGCCCAACCAACCATCTGGACTTGGAAAGCATTACGGCTGTAAATAACGGCTTGACCGCATTCAAGGGCGTTGTCATTCTATCCTCACACGACCACGAAATTTTGCAGACGGTTGCAAACCGCATCATTGAAATCACACCAGACGGCTGTCTGGACAGACAAGGCACTTATGAAGAATTTCTGGACTGGAAAAAGGAAAACCAGAAATAAACCTGCCCACCCCATCATCAACCGGAAAAATAAAGGAGTATCAATTTCATGAAATCCAACCTCATTTGTATGTTGATTACCATCGTTGCATACTTGATTTTAATGATTGTAGTCGGCATTCTCGCATCCAAAAAAAATAAGGACACCAGCGATTTCTACCTAGGCGGTAGAAAGCTAGGGCCAATCGTCACTGCTATGAGTGCGGAAGCCTCTGACATGAGCAGCTACTTGCTGATGGGCTTGCCAGGTCTGGCACTGCTGACTGGGTTCGCCGATGTCGGCTGGACAGTCATTGGTCTGGCAATCGGCACATATCTCAACTGGCTGTTCGTTGCAAAACGGCTGCGAATTTATTCTCAGCACAACGGCTCGATTACAATTCCAGACTTTTTCTCGAACCGCTATCACGATAACAAACATTTCCTGATGGGCATTTCTGCCATCATTATTCTGATTTTCTTTGTGCCATATACTGCATCTGGTTTTTCCGCCTGCGGAAAGCTGTTCCAGACGCTGTTCGGAATGAATTATCACGCTGCGATGATTTTAAGTGCTGTAATCATCATTGCCTATACCAGCATCGGCGGATTTTTGGCTGCCAGCACAACCGACCTGCTCCAGAGCATTATTATGACCGTTGCACTGGTCATGGTAGTTGTCTTTGGAATTGTCAAGGCTGGCGGTATTGATGTTGTCATGGAAAATGCAAAGGCTCTGCCGGGCTATCTTTCTTTCAACCATACCTATGATATTACAACCAATTCCGCAAAGCCGTACAACATTCTAACCATCTGTTCCACCTTGGCTTGGGGACTTGGCTATTTTGGAATGCCGCATATTCTGCTGCGATTCATGGCAATTGAAGACAGCAGAAAAATCAAGACCTCCCGTAGAATTGCCTCTATCTGGGTTGTCATCTCTATGGGCATTGCCATTCTGATTGGTTTCATCGGAAAAACTCTGATGACCAACAGTACAATTTCCGTACTGGGCGACAATCCGGACAATTTCAGTGCAGAGTCGGAAACCGTTATCATGAAGATTGCAACGCTGATCAGTGAACATGGCGTTGTGGCTGCATTGTTTGCCGGTCTGATTTTTGCCGGAATCCTTGCCTGCACGATGTCTACTTCAGACTCTCAGCTGCTGGCAGCATCCTCCAGTATGTCAGAAAACCTGCTGCAAGGCGTGTTCGGCATTAAGCTTTCGGAAAAGACTGCCATGCTGGCAGCTCGTGCCGTTCTGCTGATTATCGCTGTGATTTCCATCGGTATCGCATGGAATCCGGACAGCTCTGTTTTCCATATCGTATCCTTTGCATGGGCTGGATTTGGTGCAACTTTTGGGCCTGTTATGCTGTGTGCCCTGTTTTGGAAGCGTTCCAACAAGTGGGGAGCTTTGGCTGGACTGGTTGCCGGCGGTGTGATGGTATTTGTATGGAAGTTCCTCGTTCGTCCGCTGGGCGGAGCATGGGATCTATACGAACTGCTGCCAGCCTTTATCGTGGCTCTGGCTGCCATTGTTATTGTTTCACTGCTGACAAAAGCACCGGAACAGGAACTGGTAGAAGAATTTGAAGCTGTTCAGGCAAAATGCAAACAGTAAAATCAATCATTCCATCATTTTAAAACACGAAACACCGCTGCGGAGGTTGCAATTCCATCCGCAGCGGTGTTATTTTTATCGTTTTTCTGTTCTAATTAGTCAGCCAGCAACTGTTCTGCTGCTGCCAGCTTTGCACTGCATACAAAGACATCCATTGCCTTTTGCAGTTCTTCTTCGGTTGGGAATGTCGGAGAAATCCGGATGTTTTCATCTTCTGGGTCTACGCCATATGGGAACGATGCCCCTGCACCCGTCAGAACGACACCAGCATCCTTACAAAGCTGTACAATCCGCTTTGCACAACCCTTCTGATTGAAGGAGATGAAGTAGCCGCCCTTTGGATTCGACCAAGTTGCAATGCCCAAATCGCCCAGTTCCTTTTCCAGTGTGTTGACAACAATTGCAAACTTCGGAGCAATCAACGCCTTGTGCTTCTTCATGTGTTCCAGCAGATTTTCAAACTTACCGCCAAAGAACCGCAGATGCCGCAGCTGGTTCATCTTATCAAAACCAATCGTTGCAAAGCCCAGGGACTTCTTCAGGCTTGCCAAGTTTCTTTCGCTGGCTGCCATTACTGCAATTCCGCTGCCCGGGAAAGTAATTTTAGAAGTGGATGCGAACATATAGCAAATATCTTCGTTGCCAACCTTCTTTGCTTCTTCCAGCAGGTTTGCCTGTACCGGCGGATTGTCAACCAAATGGTGTACACAATATGCATTATCCCAGAAAATCCGGAAATCTGCTGCCTTCGGCTTCAGTGCTGCAAACCGCTTTACCACTTCATCGCTATATACAACCCCGCCCGGATTGGAGTACATCGGCACACACCAGATTCCCTTGATGCTGTCATCTTCTGCAACCAGCTTTTCTACGATGTCCATATCAGGGCCATCTTCGTTCATCGGCACATTGATCAGTTCCATGCCAAAGAACTGGGTTACTGCAAAATGGCGGTCATATCCCGGAACCGGACACAGGAACTTCACATGATCCAGTTTGCCCCACGGTGTACCGCCCAAAACGCCATTGGTCATTGCAACAGACATTACCCAGTACATAATGTTCAGGCTGGAGTTTCCGTATACAATAATTTCTTCCGGCTTTACGCCCAGCATCGGTGCAAAGAATGCCTTTGTTTCCGGCAGTCCATCCAAAACCCCATAGTTCCGGCAGTCCAGACCGTTTTCAGCCCGATAATCGCCCTTCTTCAGGCAATCCATCATACCCATGCTCAGTTCCAACTGTGCTGGTGCTGGCTTCCCTCTGGACATATCCAGTTTCAGATTTTCTGCCTGAAACTGCTTGTATGCCTGCTGACATTCTGCCTGAAATGCCTCCAACTCTGTACGACTTTTTTCCTGTAATCTCATTGTTTGCGTGTGAATTCCCGTCCGGAAATTCTACTCCTTTCTGCAATCTTCCATGTGCACGGTTTTTGTCGAACCCTGCAAATTTGCTACGGTCTTATTATAACATACCTTTCTCTCGCTTGCAAGTATTCGTGTAGAAAAAACAAAAATTTTAAAAAAAGAGAAAACAGCAGGTCTGTTTTCCAGCAAATCGACTGTTTTCTCTATGAAATCTTATTTTTACTCCGATGTTTTTTGTTCTTCTGCGGTACAAAGCTTAAAAATACCGCCGTCCAATGCATAAAACACACCGCCTGCATACTGACATTTTTCTGTCAAATCCCCGCAGGATAACTTTGCAGCCAATTCCGGCTTCATATATTGCTTCGCATACCGATAAATTTCCTGCCAGTGCGGCAAGGTAAAATCAGGGCGATACAAATAAAGCTGCTCAATCGGATACATCACCAGAATGCTGCTCCAAAACTGGCAGAACTGCTGCATCATCTCTTCCATCAAGTCTGACAGAATCGGGTCAAAGTCCTTACCTTCTGCACAGGCTGCAGTAAACAAATCCGGCAGCGTCATCGTTTCCAGCTTTCCGCCTGTCAGGTCATACAAGACTGGCGTTTGCTCCGCACTATAATACGGCTTTACTCGCTGCTGCAATGCAACTGGCGTCAGCAAGTCGCCCACAGTTTGATTTGGAGAAAGCGGCAATCCCTGCATAGAAATCGGCTTACCATTTAGGCATTCCATGGCATGCGAGCGACAGACGATAGAAACATAATAATCCGCCCCATCTGCACAGAATAACGCAACAATTTCCTGCTTTGGTTTCTGATACAGGCAATATACTGCCATAGACGGCAATGCATTTCCCCAGAAGACCGGAACGTGCAGGGCATCTCTCAATATCTGCTGCAATTCTGTCATTTGTTGTTCCTGCCTAGTTGCATCCGGAAAAAAATGCTGCAAGACGCTGGGCATCCATCCAACACCCAAGCCCAAAATTTGCGATTTCTCAATATAGTTGCTCTTCAAAATCTGGCGAACCGTTATAATCATTTGTTCCTGTATAGACGCCCATGAAGCCTGTATCACTGGAAACGGAATGCACTGCTTTTCCAGCGTATTCATGCCCAAGGTTGTCAGTCCAACCACCAAATGATTTCCCTGAATGGAAATACCAATCAGCAGCCAACGAGAAGGATGCACATCCATCAATAATTTTCTTCTGCCTTTTCCCTCCGAGGTTGGACAGGTTCCGATGTCTTCTAAAACGCCCTTTTCCATCATCTCATGAATCAGCAGCGTCACGGATGCTCTTGTCATATGCAGTTTGTTGGCAATCTCCACACGAGAAATTGCTCCGTATTGCTGAATCAACTGCAATACCTGCAAATACATCCACTTTCGTTCCATCTGTCGGGCAATGACTGGTTTCCACATTGCGGATTCGCTCCCCCTCAATTCACAATTTCCTTTCTTTCTATTGATGCAATCTTTTATCGATTTAAATCAATACTATTATTTTAACAATTTCAACCGGATTTTGCAAGTTTCTGTGGAGACTTTCTGATGAAAATTTACATCTTATTGAAAAATAGGGAAAATGTTCATGTTTGCTCCGCTCTTTTTAAGTTAACATACTGAAAATCTGAATTAATAGCGGCATGGTTGCCATGGAAAGAATGGTTGTTGCCGCAAAAATTTGAGAAGCATAAATGTCATTTAAGCCATGTACCTGACATTGCAGTGTACACATTGCAGCAGCCGGTGCAGCTGTCAGCAACAAAACAACCGTCCGCACTTCCATAGATACAAACGGCAGGCAGAGGCACATTGCCATAACTGCCAGCGGAATCACCAGCAATTTCACGAAGCTGACCCAATAAATCCGCTTTGTACACAATGCTCCCAGCAAATTCGCCTGTGCCACGCTGACACCCGATGCAATCATCGCAAGCGGTGTGTTCAAGTCGGAAATATAACCCATGGTATCCATCAGCAAGCCTGGAATCGGAAGCTGTACAAAATACAGGATCAATCCAATGGCGATACCGATGACCGTTGGCGAACGCAACACTTTCAATGCCTTTTTGAAATCCTTGGTCTGTGTCAGCTGCATGACACCGTGTGTCCATGAGAACAAGAAGAAAATCGTCAGGAACGCAGTGACATAAAAAACGCCTTCTGCCCCGAACAATGCACTTGCCAGCGGAATGCCCATGAAGCCACAGTTGCTGTATGTTGCAGAAAATCGCTCAATCGGTGCTAACTTTCCGGCAGATTTTTCTCGGAAACACAACATGGAAATCAAAATGGCGATGACATAGGAAGCTGCCGCCAGCACAAACGTCAGCAGCAAATTCACGACCAGACGGGAATCATATTCCTCCTCTAAGTAAGCATGCACGATGATGACTGGCGTTACAATTTCCAACACGACATTGGAAAGCTGCTTGCCGCCCTCTCGGCTGACAATGCCGGTGTAGTATGCAATCATTCCGACCACATTCAGAATGAGCATAATAATTGCCTGCTGTAAAATAATTCCTGCCATATGTTCGTACTCCTTTTTTTTGACAGCCGAACGACTGCCATTCTCCAAAATAAGAACCGCCCGTTTGATGGTGGAGAAACAGGCGGTCACTTCCTTGATAGTATAGCATGGTGGTTTTTAGATTTTATAGATTTTGTATAAACATTGGTTGAATTTGCAGTCCACCCAAAGCCGCTGCAACGGTGTCGGAAATCTGGGTAAAATCAGCCACCAAAGACGATGGTTTCTTGACGGGAGCATCCTGCCGCAACGGTACGAAATAATAATTTTTCGTATTCAACAGCAAGCCCAGATTTTTCGCCGATGCCCGCAAAGCGTCATTGGTTGCCAGAGCCAGAATAATCGACTTTTCGTTCCGCAGCATGGATTTTACTGCCATGGTCACGGTGGTATCTGTGATGCCCATCGCCAGTTTTGCCATGGTGTTGGCGGTGCAAGGGGCAACAAGCAACGCATCCAAGCGGTCTTTTGGCCCTAACGGTTCCACATCTGAAATCGTTAACAGGGCAGGTTTTCCACAAATCTGCTCCAATTTTTTTCGTTGTTCCACAGCTTTCCCAAAACGGGTATCAATGCTAGCGGCATGCTCTGAGAAAATCGGCGTTAAGCTGTAACCTGCCGCCACCAGTCGTTCTGCCTCTGCAAACGCAGCAGAAAAGGTGCAAAACGACCCTGTTACCGCAAATCCAATGCGTTTACCAATTGTTTCCTTCATCTGCGAGTCCCCTCTCCTGTAAAATATGGAAGATGGTTTTCGCAATGATTGCTCCAGCGGTTTTCGGTGCAGTGATTCCCGGCAGCCCCAACGCCCAGACGACATGACGATGCAGGCGTTTTGCAGCATCAAAATCCGTTCCGCCCGGTTTCGATGCCAGGTCAATCACCAGTGCATCTGGTTTCATGTTGGACAGGGCTGTTTCGTCCAGCATCAGGACTGGAACGGTGTTGCAGAACCAGTCAAATTTCCCTGCACGGGCAGCAATTTCAGACGGATGCATCCATTTCAGACCATTTGCAGCACAGCGTTCCGCATCTTTGCAACTGCGAGCCGCAACGGTGACATCTGCTTTCAAGCCCTGCAAACGCTCTGCCATGATTGTTCCGATTCTGCCGTAGCCGATGACGAGAACAGAGCTGCCGCAGAGTATTGTTTCCCGTTCTGAGATGGCAATTTGAATTGCTCCCTCTACAGTTGGAACGGCATTTGCCAGACAGAGTTCCTCCCGCTGAAAATAATCGCAAAAACACAGTTCTTGTTCTTGACACATCCGGCAAACAGCTTCGGGGAGTACGCCGCCGCACACCAGACCGCCTTTTTTCACATGGGACAGCAATTCGGGCAGCGACAAGTTCCCATTTTTGGACGGCACAGATTCGGCTGTCGTGTGAATGGGCAGGATGAGAACGTCAAATTCTGGTAATGTTTCAGAATCTGACTGAGAAAATCCGATTGTCGTCACGGAAAGCTGCGGCGACTTGGCAAGTTTTTGGGCGGCATATTGTTGGCGGCGGTCACCGCCAGCCACCAAAATTTGCAGCAATTGTTGCATCTTGCATTCCCTCCTTTTGTTCCGGATTTTCGCCCATTCTCAAAGAATGGGTGTACTTCATTTTATGCAGGCAGGAGAAAAGGGGTGAACAAAAAGGGCACACTTCTTGCGAAGTATGCCCTCTTGTTTCCGCAATCCAAATTCTTTACTTGTAAAGATTTTGTCCAATCCCACTTGTAATTGAATGGATGACTTCCTTAAATTTTATCTGTTTTCTTCGGAAGATGATTCGGAATCAGAGATTCTTACTTTCTCTTCTTGGAAACCAGAGCAACACCGCCGATTACTGCGATTGCTGCAACAGCACCTGCAACCGGAATCATGCTGCCAGTCTTCGGAGAGCTGGTAGAACCAGTGTTCTTCTTAGTGGTCTGCTGAGCTGCCTTTGTAGTACCAGCTGCCTTTGTGGTGGTAGCTGCACTTGTTGTGGTAGCTGCTGCTGTGGTAGTTGTAGTGGTGGTAGTTGCTGCAGCAGAAGTAGTGGTAGTAGTTGTTGTGGTCGGCTTAGCAGTTGTGGTGGTAGTTGTGGTGGTTGTAGTCGGCTTAGCAGTTGTAGTGGTTGTTGTGGTGGTCGTTGTAGTAGTGGTAGTGGTTGTGGTAGTCGTTGTGGTAGTAGTAGCTTCTGTTGTGGTGGTCTGTACGCCTTCGATCTGGATATAACCCTGAGAAGGAGCACCAGTTACAACTTCACTACCGTGAGTAACCTTCGGAACATAAGCACCATCATAAGACCGTTCCAGTCCGTCGATGTAGTAGATGTCACCCGGCTGTGCATTTTCTGTTACCTTAAAGGTAATGTTGATAACAGGATCATCGCCAGTTACATAGGTCGGACCATCGCCTGTCGGAGTGGTTGCATAAGTAATCCATCCGCCGATACCAGCCGGATTCAGCTGGAAGCCAGAACCACTTACCTGAATACCATCAGTAAACATAGCGTTTGCAATGCTTCCGCCAGATACGCACTTAGAATAAGTGAGTTCGTCTGTGCTCCACTGCAGACCAAATGCGATAGAGTCCCAACCGTCTGTGTTGCCATAAATGCTAACCGGAACAGTTACCAGATAATTGCTGCTCTGCAGTTCATCCATTGTAACAGTAACCTGTCCAATAGAAGGAGTATTTACTGCCTGTGCTGGGACAGCAGTGAAAACAGCGGCAGAAGTTGCAACTACTGCTGCTGCGGAAACAGCTGCCAGTGCCTTCTTAAATGTACTTTTCATTTTTCTATTTTCCTTTCAAATATAAATTATGCGGTGTCCGGTGTTCCAGACACCGCACTTTTACCTTATCTGTAATTTTAATGTTTAGCCTTCGTACCAGATAGAACCTTCCAAAGACTTCAGGGACGGAACTACGTCCGGCCATGTCGGTTCCTGACCTGCTGCAGTCTTTGCAGTGTAAGTCAGCATGTATACAGCATCTTCTGTTGCCATCAACTTGTTGCCGTCGTTCTTGCCTTCCTTCGATTCTGTATCGATATCAGCCAGGAAGAATGCAAATTTGTTCAGATTTTCATCTTCATTGAAGACAACGCCTTCCTGACCAGCTGCAATCTTTGCAGTATAAGTCAGAACTGCAACTGCATCCGGTACGTCTACCAGACCGCTCAGGTCGGTGTCGCCCTTAACGCCAATGTATACAGTCGGATTTACCGGAGCTGCAACCGGTTCAGCATCTGCCTTTGTCGGGTCAGTGAAGTAAGCGTTTACTTCTGTTACGCAGTACGGCTTGCCTTCTGCATCGAAGATTTCCTTCGGTGTGGTCTTGTCGAGGGTAACTGCACCCAATTCCAGAGCATTGAAGTGTGTACCATCTTCGTCCACGATATCGAACTTGCTGAACAAGTCAGACGGCTTCAGTTCCCGTTCATCTACGGAGAAGTAGAAGTTTGTCGGGTTTACTTCCACTTCCAGTGTGGTTGTACCAACTGGAGTGATTGTGCCGGTGTTTGTTGTGGTGGTAGTCGTTGTGGTTTCGCTGTCACCAGTGCCGGTTGTTGTAGTGGTGGTTGCACCGCTCACATCGGTGGTGGTTGTGCCGCCGCTTACGTCTGTGGTCGTTGTACCGCCGCTCACATCTGTGGTGGTTGTGCCGCCAGATACGTCTGTGGTGGTTGTACCGCCGCTTACATCAGTGGTCGTTGTGCCACCGGATACGTCTGTGGTCGTTGTGCCACCGGATACGTCTGTGGTCGTTGTGCCGCCAGATACGTCTGTGGTGGTTGTGCCGCCGCTTACGTCTGTGGTGGTTGTACCGCCGCTTACGTCTGTGGTCGTTGTGCCACCGGATACGTCTGTGGTCGTTGTGCCACCGGATACGTCTGTGGTCGTTGTACCAGATACGTCTGTGGTGGTTGTGCCACTAATATCTGTTGTGGTAGTAGTTGTGGCCTTATCCTTGAACTTGATGATTCTTTCCACATTGAAGTAGCCACTCGGAACGCCTGCAAGTGTATCATTATCTGCATCGCCCTGTGCGGTTACCAGCTTGTAAGAAGAATCATAAACGAGCTGGCTGTAATCAGCATCTGTTACGCCATCTGTTTCAGCCTGATCCGGATGTGCTGCATAATACTTTTCAATTCCTTCAACGGTGCTGAAGTAATCTGCATCTACATCGGTATCCGGAACCTTAAAGGTTACGGTATAAACATTGGTGTCAGCATCTGCATCGACGGTGAAATCAGAACCGCTATTCAGCAGGCTTGTAACATCGTCCATGCTAACTGCTACAGTATAATCAACATTTACCTTCTGGAAAGCTTTGTTGATTTCTGCAACTGCCTTATCAAGGGTATTGCCATACTTTGCGAGGTCTGCGACACTGCCCGGAACGTCAAACCGTGTGGTCTTCTTTTCCTTCTGTGCCTTGATCCAAGCCAGTGTTTCATCTGCAGTAGCGAATTTTTCGTGTGCAGATGCAGCGATTGCCTTGTCAACATAAGAGAATGCCTTTTCTACCTTCTTCTGATAAGTAGCCAGCAAGCTGTCGAGATTAACTTCTACACCAGCAGCAGCAGCCTTCTTGGTCAATTCAACCTTCAACTTCTGAACGGTGCTTGCAGCATAAGCCTTTGCATCAGCATATGTTGCAACCTGGTTGCCTTCGCTATCTACGAAAACAGCACCCTTTACCCGAATGGTGTTTGCAGTACCAGCTGCCTTATTGGCTGCGGTATTTTCAATGCTGTCGCCATCAACGGCAGCAGTAAAGGTGCCCTTCTTTTCGAGCATGCTAAAATCAATATCATCAATAATGGAAGCTGCACCCTGCTTGGTCAATTCCTTCTTGATGGCATCAATGATGTTGCTCTGTACATAGCTGGTTGCATCCACCTGTGCGGTCATCACTGCAACGCTATTCTGAATGCTTACGCTTGGGTTTCCAACGATGCACTTCTGTACTTTTTCAACATAAGCAGCATTCTTATCCGAAAAGTCAGCAGAATCAATGATATCTGCAACATTCAGTTCAAAGCTCTTACCTTCTGAATCAATCAGTGCACCTTCTACGAGCTTTGCCCAATCGGACTCCAGCTCCTGTGGTTTAATTTCCAGTACTCTTTCCACGCTGATGGTGGTTGCGTCCGCAGCATTGGACAATACAGCGAAGCCCTGTGTCAGAGCGAGCGGTACAGTTGCTGCAACGGCAATGACTTTATTGAATACCTTCTTCATTGCACATTTCCCTCTCTTCATTCAATTTTTTGTGGCCGTCCAAGCTGACGCACAGACGTGATTGCATTTGTGCAGTCTCATTTCCCCTCACTATTAAACTGCCCTGTTTCTGTTTCCATGTAGCCGGATTTCGCAGAACTGAAATAACCGGATGTTCCATGAATGCCTGGACTCACGTGATCCTTTACGGCATGGGTGCATAAACCGCCGTAAACGATTTACATAAAGTATTCTAACACATTCTGTCGGGAATGTCAAGCCTCTGCCTTTATTTTTTTTAAAATTATTAGGTGGAAATTCCGCCCGTATTTGTAGCTTTTACACAATTTTCCACCGTTTTCAACAGCTTTCAACAGGCTTTCAACTGAAGTTTTGTGTGCACCTTGTGAAAGTCGTGTTTTCAGAAACGGCTGTTTCCGTCATTTTTCACAAAAAACACAAACAGCCTGCAAAAAGACTTTGCAGGCTGCCTGTGTTGGAAAAATAATAAGGAGAATGTATGAAGAAAGCATTTCTAAATTTCCGGTCAGATGTCCAACTTTTAGCATTGACGGGAAACATTTCACTGTTCGTGACACTTCATCAAGATTGTTTTTTCTGCTGTACCTCCTGGAGGACAACAGAAACTTTTTGTTCCTGTCCGTTGCGGACAATGGTCAGGGTGACCGTGTCACCAGCATTATATTCATTCTTATAGTTATTCAGCTCTTCTGTGGTTTCAATCTTGTTATCATTGATGGCAGTAATGACATCGCCGACCTGTAAACCAGCTTCTGCTGCTGCACCTCCATCGGTTACACTGATAACATATGCACCGATTGGCAAGTTATATGCCTGAGAAACGGCTTCGGAAACATCCTGACAGCTAATGCCAAGTTGCGGTCTGCCGGTAACATAACCATAGTTAATCAAATCGTCTACAATTTCCCGTGCTTCTGTCATCGGGATTGCAAAGCCGATACCTTCAATGGTTGCACCGCTGGAAGAAACGCTAGAGGACATCTTCGCAGAGTTGATGCCAACAACCTGACCAGAACTATTGATCAACGGGCCGCCAGAGTTACCATTATTAATGGCGGTATCGGTCTGAATCAGCGTCATGGTCTTGTCGTTGATGGTAACTTTCCGGTTCAGTGCGGAAATAATCCCGCAAGTAACCGTGTTCTGAAGTTCCAGACCCAACGGGTTACCGATTGCAACAACTGCATCGCCAACCTGACACTGGTCGCTGTCACCAAATTCCGCAGCAGTCAAACCAGTCTGATCTACCTTTAAAACAGCAAGGTCGGTTTCAATATCATATGCAACGACCTTTGCATCATAAGTGGTTTCTTCATCAGACATCCGGATTTCTACGGCAGTTGCTTCGCCGCAGCCATATTCCGAATCATAGATAACATGGGCGTTTGTGACAATGTAGCCATCTTCCCGCATGATGATGCCGGTTCCGACACCGGTCATTGAACCGGAATTATCACCATTTCCGCTGTTGCCATTTCCGAACATTCCAAAACCATAATTATAACTATTGTAGTTGTTCGGCATCTTAAAAGTTGCCTGAACACCGACAACCGATGGTGCTACTTTCTTAACGATGTCGCTGATGGACATTGCATTTGTACCAGATGCCAATTCAATCCAGCTCTTTGCAGCATCACCCTTTACGGTTGTGCTCTGTGCTTTACTGCTGCTATCCTGTGCTGTGGTATTGGCTGTGGTATCGGTGGAATTCGAAGCAGAAGTACTGCTTTCAGCTGCTACCAGCTTGTTGGAATTATGAACACCATTGTAAATGCCAATCGAACCAACGGAGACAATTGCCATCGCTGCAACAAATGCAACCGCTTTCATCCAGAAGTGATTCTTTTTCTTCGGCGGTTTGCCGCTGCCGGATGCCTGCACCGGAGCGTTCGGATTGGAATAATAATTGACGTAGCTATAACCCTGCTGCTGCGACTGTGTATCAGAGGAAGTATTTCCAGTATAGCCAGTGGTTGGGTTGGTACTACTATTAGTAGTATAACCATAACCATTCGGTGTGGTGCTGCCCGTTGCAGCAGATGTGCTGTAAGGATTCTGATTGTTTACAGTAGATTCTGGCTGATTCGACGCAGAAGCTGCTGTGTTGTTCGATTCGTTTTTCATCATGTCCTGTTCCCGTTCATACATAAGAATCTTCCTTTCTATTGAAAACCGCTGCTGTTCTGCATCGGTCTGTCTTGTTCTTTGCTCTATGTTTAATATTATACGCTGGAATGTGATAAATTTATGATAGTAGATGGAAAACATCGTTAAACACAGATGGATTCTGTTTTTCACATTTTTTCACAAAAAAACCGCTCGATTCTACGGTACTTTTCCGCAAAATCGAACGGTTTTCGCTCTAATTCAAGTCTTCAAGTTATTTTTATGAATTGAAAGACGGTGTCTGTCCAGAAGCCTGCTTTGCATAATAAGTCAGAATGCCAACGGCATCGGCAACATCTATCACACCATCTTTGTTGACATCTGCTTTGCCTTTCTGTGCATCACTAAACTGTCCCTCATTTCCTGCTGCAACACGTGCATATTCCGTCAGAACAGCGACTGCATCCGGAACATCAACCTTTCCATCGCCATCAACATCGCCAGCGGTATTGGTAACAGTTGGGAAATAGCCGCTATCAATCAGCAAGTTTGCAATTGCTGCATGACCGGTTGCGGTCGGGTGCACATCTGCATTTGCAATATTGACATTTGTCCATGCATGATGCAGGAATGCACTATAAACATCTGCCAGATAAATCTCTCCATTCTGAGCATGTGCCTGTAAATTCTGGTTCAAACCAACTGGAATATACTCTCCATTGGAACTTCCGTTCAGATACTGATACATCTGCCCACCAGAAAATGCACTTAACATAGAAAGTGCATTGCTAGACAAGCCTGTATCATCCTGGTCAACACTCAATGGGTCATAAACCGTCTGGAATACCAGCTTTGCATGACTGTTCGTGCTCTTCAGCTGTAAAATAATGCTGTCGATGTTGGTATTTGCATTGGCAACTGCAGTCGGCATATTGGCTCTCAAATACTTCTGGAATGCAATTTGATTATCCTTGATGGCATTTGCCAAGTCATAAACATTGTCATAATCGTCTACTTTCACCACATCATTATTCAGAACCGGCTGCAAAATATCGTTTGCTCCGATGGTGACAACAATGACATCTGCTCCAGCAACCGCTCCTTGCATGGTACTGTCCCCCTGCAACGACTGAAGCAATTCTGAAGAAGTCGTTCCATCCTTTGCAAGGTTGGTGACTTTCTGGTTCATGTGCTGTTCCAGAATGGAAACATAAGCCTTGCTGGAATCCTCCAGCCCGTAACCCGTGCTGATGCTATCGCCCAGTACGACAACGCTGTACGGGTCAACATCATCTGCTGCGGAAACGGTCGGCATTGGCATGGTCATTGCTGCGATGGTCAGCATGGCAGCAGCGGCGATGGCTCTTCCTGTTTTTCTATTTTTCATGAACTTTCATCCTTTCTAATATGTCGGTTGGTTGTACTTGCATTATAACACATGTAGCGAGGACTGTCAAGAGAAACTTATTTTGGCAAGCAGTCATTTTTTGTGGAGAAATCAAAAAATGTTTTTCTGTATTGGTTGCAAGCAACGAGCCGCAGGCGAATAAAAAGTTTTTTGATCCAACAATTTTTCAAAAATGTTGGCGAGGTGTGGGCGAGCAGCCCACATTTGCGGAGCAAATCAAACTGCATAATGAAATGAAACAAAAATCTAAGAACGAATCGGAAGAATCGCAATTGCCTTCAAATCAAAAAGGTTGTAATGAAAGACAAGGTTTCAGGGGCAATTGCGATTCCCAAGGCAAGCTGGGGATGTGCCCCAGCCTTGCCGAACCGGATTCGGGTGGTATTTCTAAGAACGACTTTCATAATGTTCCACGTGAAACATTGCTCTTAGGAATACCAGTCTTCAGCATCCGGCAAAAGGGGGTTCCACCCCTGCTTTTGCCTGCCAGCGTGCTGCAATTGCCCCGTTGCCTTGTCTGAACTTACAGTCTTGATTCTCGCAATTCAACTTTATTTGAATTGGACAGTTTCAAAAAATGCAATTGCAGCAGGAAAAACAGACTGCAAATACAATTTGCTTCGCAAATGTGGGCTGCTCGCCCACACCTCGGCATCATTTTTGAAAAACTGCTGCACCGAAAAACTTTTTAATTTGCCTGCAGCTCGATTCTTAGAGTCAATATCAATTTTTATTTTTGTTTCACGTGAAACAATTTTAATGCTTTTCTTCTGTTTTCCGGTCTGCTGCAATCTGCATCCGCAATGCGGCAATCGCAACTCGAATCGATGTATCAGGGTCAAGCTGGGCAGTTTCTGCCGAAACTTCCTCCCGTTCCTGATTCCAAATCATATGCAATACCGTTGCACATCGAACATGCAGAACCGCTGCAGTTACAAACAACGCTGCGGATTCCATCTCCGATGCCAACACACCGCCGGCTTTCCATGCTGCCCAGTTCGACAACAATTCTTGTTTCACCGGCATTCGTTCTGGATCGTGCTGCCCATAAAAAGAATCTTTACACTGCACCACGCCGATTTGATAGGTGTACTGCAAAGCCTCCGCAGCAGCTGCCAGATGCTGCAACAGCGAAAAATCCGGAACAGCTGGAAAGGCAATCGGCATATATTCTCTCGAAGTTCCCTCCATTCGGACTGCTCCGTTCGGGAGAATCAATGTTCCGGGAATCAATTCCGGCTGCATACCGCCGCAAGTGCCAACCCGAAGGAATGTATCTGCTCCGCACTGCACCAATTCCTCCATGGCAATGGCAGCAGATGCACCGCCGATACCAGTTGAAGCAACGCTGACTGGAACGCCGTCCAGCAAACCGCTGTAAATGGTAAACTCCCGATTCTGGGAAACAAGGGCTGCCTGTTCCAGATAGGCAGCGATTTTCGGAACTCTGCCAGGATCGCCGGGCAGCAGAACATAACGGGCAATTTTTTTCGGGTCACATTGTAAATGAAAGGGAATGGTTGCTTGCATGGAGTACCTCCTTTTAAAGTTTTAGTATGAATCATGTTTCACGTGAAACAATGTATAAAAACAAACTGTTTTTAGAACATTGGCTGCAAATACTAAGCCGCAGGCAAATAAAAGTTTTTTGATCCAACAATTTTTCAAAAATGTTGGCGAGGTGTGGGCGAGTAGCCCACATTTGCGGAGCAAATGAAACTGCACAATAAACGAAAACAAAAATCTAAGAGAGAATCGTAAGAATCGCAATTGCCTTTCAAATCAAGAGGTTGTAATGAGAAACAAGGTTTCAGGGGCAATTGCGATTCCCAAGGCAAGCTGGGGATGTGCCCCAGCCTTGCCGAACCGGATTTGAGTGGTGTTCCTAGGAAAAGCCGCAGGCAACCAAAAGTTTTTTGCTCCAGCAATTTTTCAAAAATGCTGGCGAGGTTCAGGGCGAGTAGCCCTGATCGCTGCCCGCAGGCAGCGAAATTCCCGTGCCATGCGTTTGGCACACGGAGAGGGTGGTGAGAAAAGCGACAGCTTTTCGAGACGGGGCGAACAAGACCGCCCTTCCTTGTGAAACCGGAACAACAAACAACTATCTTGTAACTGTTCCGGAGGAACAGTTACAATGGATTTCCTGTTGTTTCACGTGAAACATTGCTCTTAGGGAAACCGATTTTCAGCATCCGGCAAAAGGGGGTTCCACCCCTGCTTTTGCCTGCCAGCATGCTGCAATTGCCCCGTTGCCTTGTCCGAATTTACAACCTTGACGCGCATGATACAACTTTGTCTGAATTTGAAAGTTTTAAAATATGCAATTGCAGCAGGAAAAACAGACTGCAAAATTGAATTTGCTTCGCAAATGTGGGCTGCTCGACCACACCTCGGCAGCATTTTTGAAAAACTGCTGCACCGAAAAACTTTTCAGCTGCCTGCGGCTCGTATTTTATTATGCACTATAAAAATCTCGCTGCTCTACTGCCATCCGGTCACACCGTTCATTCTCCGGATGCCCAGCATGCCCCTTGACCCACACAAATTCCACTTCATGTCGCTCCAACAACGGCAACAGCTGCTGCCACAAGTCTACATTCAATGCCGGCTTTTCATCTGCTTTCACCCAGCCCCGTTTCTGCCAGCCATACACCCAGCCTTTTGTAACGCTATCCACTACATATTTACTATCCGTTGTCAGAACAACATGACATGGCTCTTTCAGGGCAGACAATGCCATAATAACCCCCGTCAATTCCATGCGGTTGTTGGTCGTCTGTGCAGAACCGCCGGAAAGTTCTTTCTCTTTTGCTCCGTATCGCAGCACAGCCCCCCAGCCGCCAGCCCCAGGATTTCCGCTGCACGCACCATCTGTAAAAATTTCGACTGTTTTCATGGCTCTGTTTCCTCCCAATATCGCTGTACAGCTGCCTGTATCTCCGAAAAACTGTACCCTTTCCGCACCAATGCTGCCTTCACCCGTTCCACCATCTTTCGGTCAGATGGGTCGGAGAGTTTCTCTGCATAATGCCGCTCTAAAATCTGTTGCAGCCGCTCCGGAACAGTTTCTTCATAGGGCTGCAAAACCGCTGCAATTACATTTTTCGGAACGCCTTTCTGCCGCATCATCTCGGCTGCTCGCCGCAATCCATAGCCTTTCCGCTCCACCGCAGAACGTGCCATTTGCTGGGCATACTGATAATCATTGATTCCGCCCATTTCTGTCAGCCGTTTTAAAACTGCAAAACTCGTTGCTTCCCCATAAATCGGCATTAACCGTTGAAACATCGCCTTGAATGTATACGGACGATAATTCAGCCAACGCAATGCCTGCTGTAAAGCATGCCGTTCGCAGTAGGTCTGCTGCATCTCCTGCAAGGTTTCATCGTCAATTTCGAGCCGATTCAGCAAGGCATATTCCAGTACGCACGTCCGGTCAATCTCATAAGAACGCCCGTCTGCGAGCGTTAGCACCCAGACAGACGGGCTTTTCTGTGTTACCTGTGTAATTTCCATGGCTTATTCGGTCGGCTCAAATTCAGAGAAATCGGTTTCTGCTGCAATATCTAAATCCGCATCTGATTCCATATCCAGTGCATTCAGATTTGCCTGCTGCATCTGAGCAGCGGCTGCCTGTTCAGCAGCCTGTTCTAATGCATTGTTGTTTTCTGCTGGCTTTCTGCCGTTTCTCTTCTGCTCTGCTGCCTTTACAGCAGCTGCTTTCTGTTCTGCAAGTTTTTTCTTGATTTTCTCTTCCACTTCCTGCATCAGCTGCGGCGTATTCTGAAGCAGTTCCTTGATGTTATCTCTACCCTGTCCAAGACGTTGTCCCTCATAGCTGAACCAAGAACCACTCTTATTGATGATATCCAAATCCACAGCCAAATCCAAGACTTCCCCACTGCGAGAAATGCCCTTGCCATAGAGAATATCAAATTCGCATTCCCGGAACGGCGGTGCAACTTTATTCTTGACAATCTTGACCCGTGTCCGGTTGCCGATAATGGTAGTGCCGTCTTTAATGGCTTCACCCTTCCGCACTTCCATCCGAACAGAAGCATAGAATTTCAGTGCCCGTCCGCCCGGTGTGGTTTCCGGATTGCCATAGACCACGCCAATTTTTTCCCGAATCTGGTTGATGAAAATGGCAACGCAGTTCGACTTTGAAATGATGGCGGTCAGCTTTCGCATCGCCTGCGACATCAGTCTTGCCAGCATACCGACATGACTGTCACCCATTTCGCCTTCAATTTCGGCTTTGGTGGTCATTGCAGCGACAGAGTCCACAACCAAAACATCAATCGCACCGGAACGCACCAAGGCTTCTGCAATTTCCAGTGCCTGTTCACCGCTGTCCGGCTGGGAAACCAGCAGATTGTCAATGTCCACACCCAATGCACGAGCGTAAACAGGGTCTAAGGCGTGTTCAACATCAATAAAGGCAACTTCTCCGCCCTGCTTCTGGGCTTCGGCTGCAATATGGAGAGCAACAGTCGTTTTACCGGAGCTTTCCGGACCATACAATTCTACGATTCTGCCCCGTGGAACGCCACCGATACCGAGAGCAAGATCCAGTGTCATCGAGCCGGTCGGGATGGCATCTACTTGCATCGTGTTTGCCTGTCCCAGACGCATAACTGCACCGCTGCCGTAAGTTTTGAGAATATGGGCAATAGCACTTTCCAGTGCTTTCTTCTTGTCCTCTTTGCTTTCCGGCATCACCATTTGAGCTTTATTCTTTTTCAATTCCTTTGCCATAGGGGAAACTCCTTTCTAAGAGCAAGATGAAGAACTGCAACAATCTGCAAGTTCTGATTCGTTCTCTTTTATCATAACGCAATAGATGTTCAGATTTTATACTTCTAAATAGAAATGAACCATTCTTTGATGTTGGCTGCAATTATCAAGCCGCAGGCAAATAAAAGTTTTTTGGTGCAGCAATTTTTCAAAAATGTTGGCGAGGTTCAGGGCGAGCAGCCCTGATCGCTGCCCGCAGGCAGCGAAATCCCCGTGCCATCCTTTTGGCACACGGAGCGGGTGGTGAGAAAAGCGACCACTTTTCGAGACGGGGCGAACAAGACCGCTCCGCCTTGTGAAACCTTAGTAGTAAACAAATACCTTGCAACTGTTCCGGTGGAACAGTTGCAACGAAATATTACCTTACAGAAAATCCTTGCTCCTAGGAAAAACAATTTTCAGCGTCCGGCAAAAGGGGGTTCCACCCCTGCTTTTGCCTGCCAGCGTGCTGCAATTGCCCCGTTGCCTTGTCTGAATTTGCAACTCGTTTCTTATAAATCATAAAATTGCGAATTTGACAGTTTCAAAAAATGCAATTGCAACAGGAAAAACAGATTGCAAAATCTGATTTGCTTCGCAAATGTGGGCTACTCGCCCACACCTCGCCAATATTTTTGAAAAATTGTTGGATCAAAAAACTTTTAGTTGCCTGCGGCTTGGTTCTTACAACCAATATCATTTTTATAGCAATGCTGAAACCTCCTCAAAAGAAAGCTCCGGATATAACGCCAACTCCAATCCGCACAGAATCAAATCTGCTGCATGCTGCACCAATTCGTCAATCTCCCTCGGTGTTACCATCCAATTTTCCTGCTGCATTGGCGGTAACTCCTGCTGTAACATTCCCTCCGCTGCGGTATGCAAATCTACCACCGTCGGAACGCCAATCGCTACCACAGGAACTTGCATCGTTCGTGCGGAAATCTCCTTTCGGCAATTCTCAACCCCACTTCCCGGAGCAATGCCACTATCACAAATCTGTATCGTACATCCTAGCCGCTCCAATGCTGCACACGCAAGAGCATCAATCACCACCACACACGCCGGTTTTGTCTTTTCACAGACTGCCGCCAACAGTTCCGCCGACTCCATACCCGTCTGCCCCATCACACCTGTAGTCAAGGCACTCACGGGACGCAGATTTGCAAACACTTCAAAATCGGTTTCTGAAAGAGCATGCTGTAAATGACGGGTCACAAACATCCGCTCTGCTACCAATACGCCCAGAGCATCTGGTGTAATGCTCCGATTGCCTAGCCCAGCCACCAACACCAGACCGCTTTCCGGCAAAAATGCCCGCAACTCTCTGCCCAGTTCTTCCGCCAGCTGCGGAAACTGCGGATTATGGCGGTGCAGGGCAGCCGTTTCCAAGGTTAAATAATGCCCCTCCGGCTTTCCAACCGCAGCAGCCTGCTCCGCATTGGAAATTGTCACCTCTGTAATCTGAAAATATGTTCCTCGCTGCTTTGGCTCAATGGCAGCCGCTGCCGTCAGCGATTCTACGGCAAGATCTGTTCGGACTGACAACTTTCATTCCCTCCCATTCTTATTTTTTACCCAATAAAATCCGCCGAGTGGTCTTGTTGTACAACAGCCCGATCGCTTCGGCGGATTCGTTTGTTCCTGCAAAATCAGGATTCCAATTGTTTTCCTAAAAATTGAGAGGCTGCCTGAATCAGCGTCTTTTGACAGTGATTCACGGTTGCACCGCTGCCATCATCCAGAAAGGCAACCGCTCCGGTGACATCGCCGGCGGAAATAATCGGCAGACACGCCACAGCATGCTTTTCAACGCCCTCCGCCGGAATCATGCCCGATGCTCCATTTTCCGCATAGTACATCTTCCGCTGTTCCATCAAGTCCTCCAGTTCTGGAGAAACCCGTCTGGCATTCCATTCCTTCTTTGCTGCACCCGATACAGAAACAACGTGATCTCGGTCAAAAATTGCAACCGGACAGCCTGCCAAGCGGTGCATAATATCCGCAACCTGTGCGGCATGTTCGCTCATCTCTCCAATGGGAGAATATTTCTTAAAAATAACTTCGCCGTCATTGCTGGTATAAATCTCAAGCGGGTCACCTTCCCGAATCCGCATTGTGCGGCGAATCTCTTTCGGAATTACAACTCGTCCTAAATCATCAATCCGGCGAACAATTCCTGTTGCTTTCATGGTTTCTTTTCCTCCATTTTTTCAGATTGTATCGCTAGTATCTGCATCGGCAGCAAAAATATACAAAAAAATTTGCTGAAATCCACCGATTTTCCCTGCTTTCAAAAGAAAAGATTTTCTCCCACACACTCTAAAAAAAGAAAGTTAACTTCCTATATTTGGTATTTTTTACTGGAATCCCACTTCTTATGCAGTCAAAATGACATCAATTTCTGGAAATTTCAAATGGGAAATGCTATAATAAAAACAATCGTCATTTTCAGAAATCCAAAAAGAGGTGAGTGGCATGAAAGCAAAACGACAATTTACCCTACGGCTGGATGAAGCCTTACTGAATAAGCTAGGATATATTGCAGAATATGAAGGCAGAACCAAAAACAAAGAGATTCAACACCTGATCCAACAGCATATTGTTCATTTTGAACAGGAACATGGTGCCATTGATCTTCGTGAAATCCAACAGGAGGAACCCATGTCATGACGCTACAGGATTGCGTGGTACAGCGAATCTATCGTCTTTTGATTCAAATGGACTGGACGATGAAACAGCTTTCCGAACAATGTGGGATTCCGCTGGCAGAACTGGAATCTCTGATGAAACGGGAAACCGCTGATTGGACTTTAGAACAGCTCTGCACGATTTGCAGAGCGTTTTCCATCTCTCTCCCGGAATTTTTCGATGCACCCATGTTTCAGCGGCTCTTTCTGCCGGAAACACCATAACAGCTGCTATTTTTTGTGTCCATAAAAAATCGGCAGGACAGATGCTATTTCTTACAACGAGAAAGCTTCTGTTCTGCCGATTCTTTGTATCCTTGTTGGAAGCAGTTCAATGCAGTCCGAAACTGATTTGCAATGCTTCATCCACCTGATGCATGGATGGGCGGTCGAGTGAGCCCATCCGGTCTTTCAGACGGCGTTTGTCAATGGTACGGATTTGTTCCAACAGGACAATGCTATCCCGTGTCAGTCCACAGCGATCCGCCTGCACGGCGATGTGGGTTGGTAAGTGTGCCTTGTCTTTCTGGCTGGTGATGGCAGCTGCAATGACCGTTGGACTATGCCGGTTTCCCACGTCATTCTGGACAATCAGAACCGGACGCAGTCCGCCCTGTTCCGAGCCGACCACTGGGCTTAAATCCGCATAATAAATTTCTCCCCTTTTTACCATCATGGGTCTAATCCACTCCTATGAAACAAAATAAAAAATTGGTACTGCTCGCAGTATGCCCCGCCTGTTACAGTTTATTCATGGAAGAGGTGTTTTGTGTCAAAGGGGAGCAGGAACGAATTGCAATTGGCTGCAAGATATGAGTCACAGGCAACGAAAAGTTTTTCGGTGCAGCAGTTTTTCAAAAATGCTGCCGAGGTGTGGGCGAGCAGCCCACATTTGCGGAGCAAATC
>ENA-UEOL01000185-UEOL01000185.1-human-gut-metagenome-genome-assembly--contig:-NODE-185-length-45179-cov-5.966520_pt1 | contig 45179 bp, 68 predicted proteins | sample MGYA00242884_ERZ507884 | MGnify/ENA primary metagenome ERZ507884 (study PRJEB26167, sample SAMN06115417) | human gut metagenome | host: Homo sapiens | place: China:Chongqing | collected 2015-03-06... | reverse complement strand
AAATATCTTGACAAGTTGGCGTTCTGCTGATAAACTATAATCACAGGTTGGCGATATGCCAACAACACCGAAAGGAGGTATAAGCATGTATCCAAATTTGATGGGCATGAAGGCGTTCCACGGTCTGACCTCTGACCAGATGGGAGAGATTTTAGGCATTAGCCGAAACTCCTATGAGTCGAAGATGAAGAGCGGACGCTTTACGCCGAAAGAATGCAAAATTCTTTGCCGGTACTTCAACAAGTCGTTTGACTACCTGTTTGCTACCGACGAGGAAATCACACGGGGCGCGTGAGGGGGTGAGGGACATGGAGAAGGAAATCTATATGTACGTCCGACTGGACGAGGACAACGAAATCGCACGGCTGTATGCGGAGTATCTGGCCGCAAAAGAGCGGCTTTCCGATGCACTGGCGCGTGAGGGCGTGCTAAAGGCAACGCCCGCCATCGAGAAGTGACAGCGGGCGCGAGGCTTATTTCGCCAACTCGTTAAGAAGATCGGCAAGCCGACGTGCAAATTCAGCAAGTTCGGTTTTCGTTACAGGCTCATCCCCATGAACAGAGTAACGATTTTTGAAGGACTGAATTTCACTTTGCAGACTGGTCATTTTAACACCTCCTTTCCCTGACAGTTTATCACGAGGGAGAGGACGCAGCAAGGGCATTGCACGGAACTGCTCTGCGGAGCGCAGCACGGCAACGGCATAGCATAGCGCTGCTTCGCAACGGAATTGCAAAGCGTAGACAGGCGTTGAAATGCCGCGCAAGGGCAAACAAATGGCAAACAAATGGCAGTCCAAGGGCACACCGAAAGGAGGGCAGAACATGGAGGAACGGAGCTACAAGGAGCTGCGGCAGGAAGTGAAAAACGACCTGATACGGATGTACGGCGGCGCGGTGCTGCTAACGCTCGAACAGTGCATGAAAGTGTACGGTTTGACGGACAGAGATACCGCAAAGAAGGTTATTCGTGCACCGAGGGTTCCCGGTGAAAGACGGGTAGTTTACTACATCGGCGACGTTGCAAGCGACATCGCAAAGCGGCGCGTCGGGAACGTCTGAGGGCAAACCGAGGGCAAACAAAGGGCAGACCGAGGGCAGTCCGAGGGCAGACAAAGGGCAACAGAAGAAGAAGGCAATAAAGCAATACAGCAATAACTACTCTCTCTCACTAACGTTCGAGAGAGTAGGACGCACACACGACAGGAGGAAAAATCATGGTTATCAACCCCGTTTTATTCGGCGTACTCGCCTGCATCTTCGCGCAGCTCGTGCTGCTGTTCGGGTGGGGCTTTTACCACCGCGTTCTCAAGGACGAGCTGCACAAGCGCATTCAGCGCATGGCTCGACTGCCGATGAACACACGCCGATGACCGACGGCATCAAGCGGCGGAACGTAATCCGCGAGATGCAGAAACGCACGATCGGCGAGGCGCTTTACTCGAAAAAGATCGGCAGGAAGCCGAACGCAAGCGCTAAGAAAATCGGCGTACTGCCTGCACGGCAAGGGCAAAGCAGGGCATAGCTTGGATGTGCAGAGGCAAAGCGCTGCAAGGCGAGGGCGCAGCGTTGCAAGGCAATGCAGGGCATAGACACGCAACGGCAGAGCAAGACAGTGAACAGCCGAGCGATGGCATAGCACAGCGCAGATGCGCACAGCAACGGCAAAGCATGGCGAAGCAGAGCGAGGGCATAGCGAAGCAGAGCGAGGGCATAGCAACGCAGTGCGCTGCAACGGCAAGGCATAGCATTACAAAGCTATGCGAGGGCAAAGCTTGAGGAACGAAACAGGAGGACAAAAAAATCATGAAAAAGCTGAAAATTCACGTGACATTCACCGAGGGCATTCTCGGCACGGCAACCGCAGACCCGGAAATCTACAGCCGGTTCATCGGCTCGAAGAGCCCGGACGCGGCAACACTGCCGGAGGAAGTCGCGGCACTCGGTGAGGACGCAATCATCGAGCGCGGCACGACCGTGTTCCCCAAGGACGAGGACGGCACGCCTTTTCTCTGGGATTACCAGATCAAGGGGTTCTTCAAGGACGCTTGCGGTATGCTGGCACGTCTCAGCGGCAAGGACCCCGAAACCGGCAAAAAGCGCAAGGCGGTAAACGAGTCGGGCAAGCTGACGGCGTACAAGAAGGTTATCGACGGCCTGATCTTCGTCGAGCCGCGCCGCATTCGGCTCGATACCCCGGGCGCAATCACGATCTGCCAGCGTTCGCTGCGTGCGCAGACCGCGCAGGGCGAGAGAACCGCACTCAGCAGCAGTGAGGAATGCCCGGCGGGCACGACGTGCGAAATGACGATCCTCTGCTTGGACGATGCACACGAAAAAGCAGTGCGCGAGTGGCTGGACTACGGCGCACTGCGCGGTATCGGACAGTGGAGGAACAGTTCGAAGGGACGGTTCAAGTGGGAGGAGGTCAAGTGATGAAATGCTACAAGGGATTCGACAAGGACTTGCGCTGCAAGGACTTTCAGTACGAAATCGGCAAGGAGTACGAAACCGAGCGGGCGGAAATCTGCGAGGAGGGCTTTCACGCCTGTGAGTTTCCGCTCGATGTGCTGTGATATTACAATCCGGCAGATAGCCGGTTCTGCGAGGTCGAGCTCGACGCAAACGAGCAGACGCGCGACGACAGTAAGCGCGTCGGAAAGAAAATCAAAATCGGCGCGGAAATCGGGCTTTCCGGACTGGTTAAGGCTGGCGTGAAGTTTATCCTCGAAAAAGCTGATTTCGAGAATGCGAAAGCCACGAACACCGGCAACCGTAGCGCAGCGACGAACACCGGCAACAGTAGCGCAGCGACGAACACCGGCAACCGTAGCGCAGCGACGAACACCGGCGACTGTAGCGCAGCGACTGTCGAAGGGAAGGAAAGCATTGCTATCGTTACCGGGAACGGAAGCAAGGCGAGCGGCAAGCGTGGATGCTGGCTTGTGCTTACAGAGCGAGACAATAAAAATCACGTTCTGGGTGTGCAGGCTGTGAAGGTGGACGGCGAAACCATCAAGGAAGATGCGTTCTACACGCTGTCCGGTGGAAAGGTAACAGAAGTCAAATAAAAAACCGCCGAGCGGGAGCGCAATCCCGTTTCGGCGGCAAAGATAAATGTTCAAAGAAAGTCTAACACGAAAAGGAGAAAAAGTCAATGGACAGAGAGACGGCGCACAAGCTGCTTGATCTGGTGTTAAATGCAAAGCACAAGGGCGTGACATTTGAGTTCACGCCGATGTGCAACAATGGCGGACAGGCGAGCTTTTTCATTCACGAGTGGGACGGAAACAGTATCGGCAAATGCCGCGGCTACACGATGGATATTGACGGCGCGTGGCTTGTGCTCGGTGCGGGCAGACGCTGCACGACGCAGGAAATCATGGAGGTTCTGGAGGGGTTGCAGGATGCTGAACATTGAGCCGCCCTTAGAACCGCCCGAGCGGGACGATCAGGAGCGCATTAACCGGCTGTACGACATGAGAGAGGCGGAAATCAGCATGGGGGCGTTCCTCGAGGAGTACGAGGGGCTGTTCCCGGATGAGATCAAGAACTTTCTCGAAGATGTGAGAACGGCAGTTTGGGAATATGAACAGGAGGACGAAGAATGAATGACAATCTGGCGCTATATAACGCGCTGCGCACAGTACCACAAACAGCAAAAAAAGAGATTCAAGCCGGAAAACTGAAAGGTTTTACCGACATCAACCCGATGTGGCGCATTAAGGCACTGACAGAGCAATTCGGACCGTGTGGCATTGGCTGGAGGCCCGAAATTGTAAAGCAGTGGCTCGAAACGCACGACGGCGTTGTGTGTGCGTTCTGCAATATCAATCTGTTTGTCAAGATGGGCGGCGAATGGTCGGCCGCCATCCCGGGGACAGGCGGCAGCCAGTTCGTTTCACAGACCAGAAACGGCCCGCAAGTCTCGGACGAATGCTGGAAGATGGCGCTTACGGATGCAATTTCGGTCGCCGCTAAGATGCTCGGCGTCGGCGCAGACGTATACTGGAACGACGACAGCGTGCGGGAAGATCAGACGAAGTATTCCGGCGAGGCGGAACGTGCAGGAACGGACAAGCTGATTAAGCGTGACTGTCAGGCGTTTGCACGACGGCTGCAACAGGTATACGGAAATGACAAGGCGCAGGAACATCTTATGAGGCTGACCGGATGCCGCACCACGTCAGAGGTGACTTATGACGAATACCATTTCGCACTGCAAAAGATCGAGCGGGAGCTGTCTCTGCAAAAGCCGCCGGAGGACACAATCGGAGATAACGAAGCAGATGTAATCAAGAAAATTGCAAAGGCGCTCGGTGCGAAAACCAAAAAGCAGTTCGAGGAAATCATCGGCTTTCCGCTCGAGAAACTGCCGGAACTGAAAATGAACGATTACGGCGTGCTGATGGTAGAACTGAACAAGAAGATGGGAGAAAAAGACCATCAGAAAGTGATGGAGATGGTGAACGATGACGCATGAGTTCGACAGGGCGCGCGTCGTGCGCGACGAGAGCGGCAACTGGCTTTGCCTGCACGTCAAGAACGCGCCTATGGCGCGCGTAGAGTGCGAGCAGATGAAGGAGGGCAAGTTATACTGTGCAGAGGTAAAGCGCAAGTATGACAAGCGGAGCGTTGACGCGAATGCGCTGTATTGGAAAATGTGCAACAAGTTATCGGCTGCATTGAATGAACCTCCCGAAACGATATACAGGCGTCACATCAAAGATATCGGAAATTACGAAACAATCTGCATGATGAGCAAAACGGTCGGAAGTTTTAGCCGGCGGTGGACGAGTGGGCATTTAGGCAGGTTCATAGAAACAAAAAAATCGACTATACCGGAGTGCACAACGGTTCTCGCGTATTACGGTTCAAGCGATTTCAGCACAAGACAAATGTCTGTGCTGATTGATAACTGTATGCAGGATTGCAAGAATGTTGGAGTGGAAACACTCCCGGAAAACGAAATTGCTGCGATTGTAGAGAGGTGGGCAGATGGAAAAGTGGAAAGTCATACCGGGCACTAACTGCATGTACTGGGTCAGCAACGAGGGCAGAGTGAAGTCGGTTTACAAATATTCCGACCGAAAAGGGAGAAGAACAGGCACGAAAGAACACATCTTAAAGCCGAGCGAGAACAGCATGGGGTACTTGCGCGTTTCAATTCGCATCAACGGAATTGCGCAACGCTGTTTTGTGCATCGACTTGTAGCAGATGCTTTTATCCCGAAAGATGAAGGGAAAAACATTGTGAACCATAAGGACTTTAATCCGCACAACAACGCGGCGGAGAACCTTGAATGGGTCACGGAATACGAAAACTATCGTTATTCGTTCGATAGAGGGAGGTTCAAGCGAACGGACGAGTGGAAAAGACACTTGAAAGAAACGCTTGATACCTGCATGGGCAAATCTGTTATTGGCGTGAATATACAGACCGGAGAAACACGGTTTTATAGGGCATTAAACGATTGCAAACGCGATGGATTTACGACATCGAATGTAAGCCAATGCTGCAACAGAAAGCGAACGAAATACGCCGGTTATACTTGGAGATTTGCAACATCGGAGGAGAAAACGGTATGAGGCGGCAGACGAAGTTTACGGGCGTGTCGCCAAGTGTCTGGAAAGAGTGTTACGACCGGGACGGCGGCGTTTGCCGCCACTGCGGGAAGGGCGGCGTACTGCAAGCGTGCCATTTTGTATCGAGAGCACGCGGCGGCATGGGGATTCCGACGAATTTAGTCATGCTGTGCCCGGAGTGTCATCGGGAAATGGACCAGGGTGACGGCAAGGAAATCAAGGAAGAAATGCGGGAGTACCTCGAAAGTATGTATCCGCTGTGGAGCGAGGAAAAGCAGAAATACACAAAGGAGACAGGACGAAATGCTGAATAAGATCATCTTACAGGGGCGGCTCACCAAGGATTTTGAGCTGCGATACACGCAGAGCAACACGGCGGTTGCAGGCGGCACGCTGGCGGTGCAGAGAAGCCGCAAGGACGCGGGCGGAAAGTACCCGAGTGACTTCATTGACGTGGTTCTGTGGAGTAGACTGGCAGAGCACGCGCATACGTGGTTCCACAAGGGCGACATGTGCATTGTTTCCGGCAGGCTCGAAAGCCGCGACTGGGAGGATAAGAACGGCAACAAACGCCGCTCGTGGGAGGTGCAGTGCGAAAGCATTGACTTCTGCGGCGGCAAGAGCGAGGGCAAGCCGAAGGAAGAGGAAAGCGACTTCATCGCGTCGGACGAGAGTGACTTTATCATGTCGGACGAGAGCGACCAGGGCGACGTTCCGTTTTGAGAGGTGACAGGGGATGCTGACGAACGGGCATATACAGATTTACCGACAGCTCACAGAGTGGGGGTGGTACAAGGACATCCCCGTCTGCAAGCTGTGGCTGCATATCCTGCTGAGGGCAAACTACAAGGAAAGCCAGTTCATGGGGAGCGAGATTCCCCGAGGCGCGTTTGTGACGAGCTTGCAGGGGATTGCAGACGAGAGCGGGCTAACGGTAAAGCAGGTGCGCACGGCACTCGGAAAGCTCAAGAAAACCGGAGAAATCACGGTGAAAAGCAACCGGCATTATACGGTAATCACGGCATGCCGGTATGACGAGTTCCAGGGCGGCGAGCGGGAGGAAGCGCCTGCAAAGCAGCCGCCGAAACCGGAGATGCCGAAAAAGACGCAGAGTCCAAAGCCGAAAGAGCCTGACCTTGCAGAGCGGTTTTCTGAGCCTGTGCTTTCTGCGGTGCGCGACTGGATCACCTACAAGCAGGAGCGGCGCGAGGCGTACAAGGCTGTCGGCTTGAAGTCTCTGCTGACCGAGATAGAAAACCGAGTAAAGCGCCACGGAGCGGCGGCGGTTGCCGAGGTTATCCGGCTGAGCATGGCGAACAACTGGAAGGGCATTATCTGGGATCGCATCAAGGACGCGCCAAAGCAGGCGGAAGCAAAGACGGAACCGGAGAAAACGCCGGACTGGGAGATTGCATGGCGAGCACAGAAGGAAGAAATTAGACGGCAAATGAGAGAGGAAGGTTATGAGAGGTAGAAAGCGTGAGCATGATCGCGTGGAGACTCGGCAGGAGTTTGCCTGCTGTAACGTACAAGATCAGGAAAATGAGGCGAGCGGGTGAATTATAAGTTTACGATCAAGGGCACGCTGCCCGGGCTGAACGAGCTAATCGAGGCGGAAAGGCGTAATCGACAGGAGGGGGCACGGCTGAAAAAGCAGTGCGAGGCCGTTGTGATGAATGCAGCGCGGCAGATGGGCGGCGCGGAAATTCAGGAGCCGGTGTACATGGTTTATCACTGGTACGAAAAGGACCGGCGGCGGGACAAGGACAATATCTGCGCGTTTGGCAGAAAGGTTATTCAGGACGCGCTTGTTAAGGCGCGGTATTTGAGTAACGACGGATGGAAGAATATTCGAGGGTTTGAAGATCACTTTGAGGTGGATGCGAAGAATCCGCGGATTGTGGTTGAGATTTGGGAGAGGGACGAAACGGATGAAACAGGTTAAATGTGAATTGTTCTGCGATAATTTCCAGAACTACAAGCGCTACGGGATTCCGAAAGCACAGCTTGTGATTGCAGATATTCCGTATAACATCGGCGCGGATGCATACGGGAGCAATCCAATGTGGTATGTCGGCGGCGACAACAAGAACGGAGAAAGCGCAAAGGCGAAAAGCAGCTTTTTCCGCACGGACGGCTATTTCAAGATTGCCGAATATATGCACTTCTGCAACCGGCTTTTGAAGAAAGAGCCAAAGGAACGCAACGCTGCACCGGCGATGATCGTATTCTGCGCGTTCGACCAGATGCAGACGGTTATGGAGTACGGCAGACGGTACGGGTTCAAGAACAGCTATCCGCTGTTTTTCACGAAGCCGTATTCCGCGCAGGTGCTCAAAGCCAATATGCGCATTGTAGGCGCAACCGAATTTGCGGTTGTACTGTATCGAGACAAGCTGCCGAAGTTTAACAACGGCAGGCAGTACGACGAGGACGGCAAGGTCATTCGCGGAAGCGGAAAGATGGTGTTTGACCATATCGACTGGGAGCGGGACGGCAGGGAGATTCCCAAGCTGCACCCGACGCAGAAGCCGGTGAAGGTGCTGAAAAAGCTGATTGAGATTTTCACCGACCCGGGCGATACGGTGATTGACCCCTGCGCCGGAAGCGGTTCGACGTTGAGAGCGGCGCGGGAACTGGGAAGAAACAGCTATGGGTTTGAACTGGATAAGCAGTTTTACCGGCTTGCAAAAGATGAAATGCTGAAAGAGCCGGAAACGGTGCAGATTGGGATGGAAGGTGTGGTGTAAATGAAAGTCTTAGTAGCCTGTGAGGAATCACAGACGGTTTGCAAGGCGTTCCACGAAAAAGGACACGAAGCCTACTCCTGCGATATTCAGGAGCCGTCCGGAGGTCATCCCGAGTGGCATATCCTCGGGGATGCACTCGCTGCGGTAGCAGGGGGGGGTAATAATTACCATGGATGGTAAGGAACACGAGGTAGGCAAGTGGGATTTGCTGATTGCACATCCGCCTTGCACGTATCTGACGAACGCGGGAGCAAGGCATTTATGGGCGCACCATCAGTTGCAGCCGGAGCGCGTGAAACTCGGCATTCGAGCGCGAGATTTGTTTATGCGGTTCTGGTGGGCGGATGTCCCACGAATTGTGATTGAAAACCCTGTGCCGTCAAGCATTTTCTGCCTGCCGGAGTACACGCAGATTATCAATCCATACCAGTTTTACGGTGCAGCTCACCCGTTTACAAAGAAAACATGCTTATGGATAAAAGGGGTTAGTCCTTTATTTCCAATCGAAGCGGTAGAACCGCAAAAGAGCAGAGAACTGCACATGAAAAACGGCACGGTTCGCCGCTCCTGCTGGGTAATGGATATAAAAGGCAAAGACCGCGCAAAGGCGAGAAGCAAAACGTTTCCGGGCATTGCAAAAGCTATGGCTGAACAGTGGGGAGGGAACGCATGAAAACCTGCAAGACCTGCAAGTGGTACGAGCCGTTCTGCGGTGTGTGCTTCAACGGTGACAGCGAGCACGGGGCGGATTTTATGGACGCGGAAAGCGGTTGCAGAGAATGGGAGGAAAACAATGAATAAAAAGTTTGAATTTACCGGAGAAACCAAAGCGATTTTAGGGAATACCCTGCATCGCATTCGGGCGTTGATTTCGTTCGGGGAAGTCGGAGCTGGGGAACTGGGCGGATGGATTGAAAAAGAGGAAAACCTTGATGCTTCCGGCAACGCATGGGTTTACGGCAACGCATGGGTTTTCGGCGACGCATGTGTTTCCGGCAACGCACGGGTTTACGGCGACGCACGGGTTTCCGGCAACGCACAGGTTTCCGGCAACGCACAGGTTTACGGCAACGCATGTGTTTACGGCGACGCACGGGTTGACGGCGACGCACGGGTTTACAAGTGCGGTGCGATTTTCTGGATTTCCAATGTTGGTTCGCGCGATGACACGGCAACTTTCTTCGCCTGCCGGGATAAAAAAATCAAAGTAATTGTAGGTTGCTTCTTCGGAGATTTGGACGAGTTTGCCGCCGCAGTACAGAAAACGCACGGAGATAACACACACGCCAAGGTATACCGCCTTGCAATCGAAATGGCGAAGGAACGCATTAAGATGGATGATATGCCGGAGGAAAGCAATGACGGTTGATGAGCTGCGGCGCCAACATGGGGCTGCGGGAGCTGAGAGAATTGGAGGAGATGTAAATGGGTAAGTGTAAGCCGGGTGATATTATCACCATCAAAGGGACGGAATTTGCGGTACTGGACATAGAGAAAGGCACGGCAAAGGACGGCAAAGACAAACTGTTTGTGCTGTTAAAAGAGCCGTTTGGAAGCACGCCATTCAGCACGGACGGCAACGACTATACCAAAAGTAAGCTGCGCAATGAGGTAGAGCGGTGGTATTGCGAATTTGCATCTGGTTTGAACAAGGAACTGATTTTTTATAGAGAAATTGACTTGCTGACCATGGATGGACGCGCTAATTATGGGGTTGTTACTTGCACAGCAGCACCTCTGACGTTTGACGAATGGCGCAAGTATTCACGCTATATTCCAGATTGCGAGAGAAGCTATTGGCTGGCAACTGGCGATGGCGCACCGGGGCGCAGCGGCGCAGCGCGTGCACTGCTCGTGTACTCCGATGGCGATTGTCTCAGCTACGTCTGCTCGAACTCGTATGCGGTGCGTCCGGCTATGTGGGTTTCTGAAGATCTGATAGACGAGCCGAAAGACGAAAAGCCGGATTTGAGCGAGTACAGCACGATGGAGCTACTTCAGGAGCTTGTAGAAAGGGCGATGAGGGATGAGTGAGTTTTGCAAGAATGAAAGGCATGGAGGCATATGTGTCAAAACGGGTACTTATTGTAATCTTGGCGCTTGTCCTTACGAACAGTTAGAACAATTTGCGCCGGTGGTGCATGGGCGGTGGAGCATAGGACGGTTCAATCGGGAAACGGGAAACTATGAGGAGCAGTGCACTCGTTGCCGGAATTTCTCGAAAGAGTACAGCAAGCCATACTGCCCCAACTGCGGCGCGAAGATGGACGGAGGTGCAGACAATGGCTGAATACATTGCGAGAGAAGTATTACTTGCACAACTTAGAGCAATGGAATCATACAACGCCTCACCTATGTACCGGCGCGGATATGACGATTGCGTTGCAACTGTTCTGAAAGCGCCTGCCGCCGACGTTGTTCCAGTGGTGCGGTGCAAGGATTGCACACACCTGTATGGGACGGTGTGCGCGGTTTGCGGATTGCTGCCTCGCAATCCCAACGATTTTTGCAGTTACGGTGTAATAAAGGACGGAGGCGAAAGCAATGTATAAACCGTTGGCAGACAGCACCTTACTCCACATGACGAAAAAGGAGTTAATCGAACTGCTACGTACAGCAGAGCACAATGCAGAAGTGTCGCAGGAATGGGTGGCACAACAGGCGGAGAACCTCAAGGATTGGGAGCCGGTGGTGCATTGTCGCGATTGCAAGCATTTTAACCACAAGCGCATGGAATGTGAAAACGAAGCCGTTTCGACTGACCATGAGGGCGGAGCACAATACAGCTTGAATTTTTGGCTGGACGACTTTTGCAGCTACGGCGAGAGAAAGGAAGGAGGCGCAGACAATGGTGTTTAAGAAAGACGGCAAGGTGTACGGCAGCATTGAGTCGGTGGTCGGTGAGCATTGCCAAAAACGGCGGTATTGCTTTCAATGTGTGTTATATCGCAAGAAAGGTACGAAATGCTGCAAAGAATACGTGAATGAAAATCCGAAGGAGGTGGCGCACTTACTCGACTTTGAAGTGATTGACGATACCCCCGACATCCGCGAGGTAGTCGAGAAGTACGGAGAGGACGAAAAGCGCAAGCTGACCCGTGCGGACATCCTGCACGCGGCGGAGAAGTGCGTATGCGGACAGCGCGAGACGGACTACGGCACACCGGAGGATAACTTTAAGACGATTGCGGAGCTGTGGGAGTCGTATCTTAATAAAGCCTGCACAAGGGGCGTGAACGTGCGCGTAGAGGCAAAGGACGTTGCTGCAATGATGGCGCTGCTCAAGATTGCACGCATTGCAGCAGGCAACGGAAAGGCTGACAGTTGGATTGATCTGGCAGGCTATGCGGCGTGCGGGGCGGAATGTGAGGGAGTAACGGAATGACCATCTCTGAGATCGCCGCTCAAATGGGCGTTACGCCGGAAACACTGGTGCAGGAGGTTTGCAAGCAGCAGACCGAGATGACGATGCTTACGGTCGTTTGCGGAGTGGCGTTTGCTGTTATAGCAATTCTCCTTGTGGTAATTGCGTTTACCTATGAGCCTATATTTGCAGCGCTATTCGCCTTTCCCTGCTTGCTTGCAATAATGCTGCTATCTAATGGCATACCAGATTATAATGCATGGAAAACCGCGCCGGAAACCACGGCGAACCAGTACATTGTTGAACATTATGGAGGAACAGAAAATGACGATTGATGAAGCTATCAAGGTAGCAGATGCCAACGTGGAACTCTATTCGAGCTTAGAAGGGTGGGGACAGGCGGTAAGTTTTTACGACACATGCGCTGCCATGCTGAAAGTAATGAAGAAGATGATCGAGGAAGGCAGACCGGAAGACGCGCCGGATGCGTGGCAGGAGCGCAGAAAGCGCGAGTACCGCGAGACCAAGGACCGGTACGAGAGGCTGCACTGGATGGTTACCAAGTACGAGGCGGGCGTGCTTGAGTATACGCCGAAGTGCTCGATCGAGCTGTTAAAACAGCAGAAAAAGCACATGGGCGAGTACCTGCACGATCTGGAAGTCGGCGCATTTGTGGAAGGAGTGGAACTGTGACGATTAACCAGGCAATTCGCATCCTCGACCCGGCAACCTCGGCCGAGGCGTTAGGAGAGATCGAATACTATGGCGGACTGCGCGGCAAAGAGAAGGTGCTGGTCGCCTGCGACGAGGCCTGCCGCGTGGCGGTTCAAATTATGAGAAAATACACGGAGGAACAAAAATGAAAAAGAAAATCATGGCGGCACTGCTCTGCGGTGCTATGATGTGTAGTCTGTCGGCCTGCAGGGAGAGCGAGCGCGTTGCGTACAACATCTCGAAGGAGGCGGACAATTTCAACGTCACGCGCCGTCTGGAAGTCATCAACGCGCGTACGGACAAGCCGGTGTTTGAGCTGATCGGCAACTTCGCCATCTCGAACAACAGCGAGAACGAGCTGGAGGTGACTGTCGAGACCGGGCAGGGCGTTTACAAGAAACACCTTGTGTACCTCAACGACTGGACGATCTACGTTGTGGAGGACGTCAGCGGCGCTTACGTGGACAAGTTCCACTACGAGGTGAATTTCCTGCCGGAGATGATCATTCCGGTTACGGTGACGTCGCATGACTAAAAATACAGCGACAAGGTCCGGCGTTACTTACTATGGCGATACGCCGTGCAGGACGTGCGCGTACTGGCGGACGCTCGGCAACTATAAAAATCTGAAGCTGTGGGCGTGCCACTACGCATTAGTTAACCGGCATTCGAGGGGATGCGAGCCGGGCGAAAGGTGCACAAAAAGAACAGAAAGCTACCGCAGACGGATAGCTTTCAAACACGACGGAAGCACCGAGGAGATTACAAGCCGATGACAGCGAAAGAATGGCTGATGCGCGGGCGCGCACTGGAAAAAACGATTACAGCCTTGCAGGAGGCGCGGAAACGCGCCTATGCACGGGCAACGGGCGCAACCGCGCCGGTAAGGGACACGCCGGGCGGAAAAGGGAGCACGGGGAACAAGGCAGACCCCTACATCGAACTGGGCGAGAAGATCGCAGAGAAGGAAAACGAGCTTGCAGAGATATACGGCGAGATCGTGCGCGCGCTGGGTGAAATGCGGGATAACGAGCTACAAACGCTCCTGCTTGAACGTTACGTGAACGGCGCAACATGGGCACAGGCGGCGCGGCGGCTGCATTACAGCGAGGCGCACGTGAAGGGCTACATGCACAGAATGGCACTGAATGCTGTGGATAAGTTAATACCCCACAATACGCAATAATGTGATATACTGATATCGTGGAAGAGCTCCAAGGGAGCAAAACCACGGCATTCACGGGTTGATAAATTCCGGTTATGTCCTCCTAATTCTCTCCCCTGCTTCGGCGGGGGACACGCTCCAAAGGCTGCACGAGGCCGGAGGGGCTCACACTTCCTTTCGCCCAAGGCATTCCCTAATGAGACGGGAAACCGTCTCAGCCTGTCCGCCGCGTCTGCACGAGGGCGCGCGGGCTCTTTGACTCTCGGGAATACAGTTCAAGGAAACGCGGCAGAGATGCCGCACATGCTCCAAAGCCTGCATGAGGGCGGCGGGGCAAAAAAGACAGCCGAACGGCTGCCCATAATCTGACGGCTCGGAAAGACGAGCACGGGCGCAGCTTACGGAACGGCGCGCCGACACCTATTCTGGCGGCTCGGAAAGACGGGCATCTGTTTGCGAACTTCGCCGGACTGCCCGGCAGGCCTTGCGCAGGGCCAAAGCGTCAGTACACAGCGCAGCAGCACGTGTATCAGGGAGTAATTCCCTGCAACGGGGTAGCGCCCTGCGGTGAAAGTCCGCCGGTTTGCAGGCCGATAACTGCGCGCGAGGGGTTCAAAATTCGAACGTCCTATTTTGTAGCAGCCCCTGAGCGCAAGCCGGGAAACCGTCCGTAAAGCCGGACGCAAGGCGCAGCGATACGCGCACATACCGCGAAAGCGGTATACATGCAGCCGAAAGTTGATACGCGGTGCAATCCCGCGTGGCTGCACCTCTAATTGTCATAAGTAAAAGCACCTCCCCGGGATGGCTTCGGGAAGGTGCTTTTACTTAGATGTTGCTTAGATGTTGCTTAGATGTTGCTTAGATGTTGCTTAGATGTTGCTTAGATGTTGCTTAGCGGTTATCATAAGCGCATAGAGCCTCGCACAGCTCGCGCGTCGGGCACTGAGAGCAGTCGCACTCCGAAATGATAACGTTTTCGCACAGTGCGCGAGGATCGGCCATAAAAACGGCCTCGGCTGCTCGGTAGTCCTCAGGGGTAATGATGTTATACATGGGTTACGCCTCCAGCCGGTAGGTGATCGCGCTGTTAAGCAGTGCGAAAGTGATGCACTCGTAAAACTCGTCGCGGGTGACCCCCTCCGGCGTGCCGGTGCCCTGCTCGATCAGGTGGGCAACAGTGGCGACAGCCTCAGCGGTCGGCTCGTGGGAAGATACCCAGTCGAGCATATGTCCGTACTCGTCGCACGTCATGGACGTGCAGAAGTCGTTTTTGATACATACCTTGCGGACGCTGTACGCGCTCCAGTTTGCCTTGATGGTCATTTTATATCTTCCTTTCTGCGGGGTTATACCGCCCCGCCCGGTGTAGGTGGCTTTCAGCGTTCAAATTTGCCTTTGGCAATGTCAACGGATACGGCTATGCCGGTATGGGTGCGCTGATACTCTTTTGCGTCTGCTATGGCTTTGTGGCGGTCGGTGCCGTCGTAGGTCTTAACGCTGACACGCTGCCGTGTGCCGTCCGGAAAGGTGTCCCACTCGGTAAAGTAGTAGTACACTTTCTTTCCCCATGCATCGCGGCGGCGCTTGAGTTCGGCGGATCGGGTCGGCTGCGTGCTGACCAGATAGGCGGCACGCTCGGCCATATCGCGCCGGTACTGCTGTAAGTCCTCGATCATGCGTTGCAGTCGGGCGATGTTCTCGGCGGCGCGCTTGTCGCTCTGCAAGAGTTCCGGCAAGCTGGTGCGCTTGGCAGGTGACAGCATCATAATCCAGATGTGATCTTGACGCTCTCCGCGGGAACCGTAGTCAATCATGGTGACGCCCTCCCTTATGCCGGGAGAGCGTCGGCGCGGTGACCGTCCGAGGTGATGCGCTCGCTGCCGTACTTGCGGCGGATGTCGGCCATGCTTGCGTGGCTCTTGCCGTGGTGTGCGTCCTTAGCGCAACGCCAGTACCACATGCCCTTTTTCTTCGCCCAGAAGCAGCCAGCCGCTTTGAGCTCGTCCTTGTGCTCGCGGGTCTCACCGGATACCCATACCCAGGAGCCGCACAGCTCGATGATAATGTCCTTGATGCTGAGGAGCTTTTCGATCACTGCGCGGAACTCTTCCGGCATCTCCTCAACGCGGCGGGTCTTGCCGGTCGGGTCTGCGTCGGCTTTGCGGTTCTGCTCAGCCTTGAGGATTTCAAAACGCTTTTCATAGGCTGCGTTGACTCCCTGCATTGCTTCGGTGCTGCCGCCGTGGTCCGGATGTGCGGCAAATGCTGCGGCGCGGTATGCCTTGCGGAGTTCGTCGAGAGTGTTAATATTGTTAAACATGGTGTGTACCTCCTGTTTTGTGTTTCGGTGTTTTCCTTTGCTGTGATTACATGATACTACACGTTAACGTATAATGCAATAGGCAAGATGCACAAAGATACACGTTAACTGTCATGCAGATTTATACGTTGACGTATAAAGCAAGCCGTGTTACACTTATTCTATATATGTAGGAGGTGCAAACATGGCAACAGAGGCACAGATCAAGGCAAATGTTAAGTACAACAGGAGCAAAGACAATATCATGATACGCCCGGACAAAGACGAGGGAAAACAGATCAGGCAGGCCGCAGCCGATGCGGGTAAAAGCGTACAGGCGTATATCTTGCAGGCAGTGCGTGAGTATATGGACAAGTGACAACATATTGTAGGCAGACAAAAGCCGCTCCACTCAACCGGGGCGGCTTTTTTGTGTCTATATGGCAAGGGGGTGAGAGTATGGACAAGCTGACCGCAAAACAGCGGGCATGGATTGATTATTACAAGCAAGGCAAGACAGCAGCAGAGGCGGCACGGCTTGCCGGTTACAGGGGCAATAACTCCGACGTGATAGGTTCACAGAACTTGGTTAAACTTGGTAAATACGTTGCAGACCGAGATGAACTGTTAGACCGTGCCCGTGTGGCGGATATGGCGGAGATTAACGAGTTTTGGAGCGATACCATGAGGGATAACACGGCGGACATTAAGGACCGTCTGAAAGCCTCTGAGCTGCGCGCACGGAGTATCGGCGCGTTTATCGAGCGGCGGGAAATCGTAGGAGCGCAGACGATCACGGTAAAGCTGCTGGATGATGACGAAATGAAAGATACAGAGTAACGGCTTGCAGCCGCTTTCGGGCGGTGCAGGCTTATTTTTTTACCCTGTTTTGCAAGTTGGTGTTGCGCATCCTGCAAAATCAGACGTTTTCGCGCGGATGGATACCGGTTTTTCCGGGGTTTATACTTCGAAGCGGGACGGAAAGCAACGCGAATTATGCAAAACGTAACTTTTGTACAATTCGGGAGGTGAGCAGGTGCAAGTAAACATTCCCAAGCGGGCATTCAATGCGGCTTACCTGCCGCTGCTCTCGGATGATGAGCACCGTTATATTGTGCTGTTCGGCGGCGCTGGCTCTGGCAAGAGCGTGTTCGCGGCTCAACGGCTGATTGTGCGCATGATGAGCAAGCCGCTGTGTAATGTGCTTGTAGTCCGCAAGGTTGGCGACACCAACCGCACGAGTACGTTTGCGCTGATGCAGCAGGTCATTAACGGCTGGGGGCTGCATGCGCTGTTCGATGTTACCGATCTGCGGATCGTCTGCCGTCTGACCGGCAACGCCTGTATTTTCAAGGGTTTGGATGACCCGGAGAAGATCAAGTCTGTTACCTTCCCGAAGGGCGAATTAACGGACATCTGGATAGAGGAGGCAAGCGAGATAGCCGAGGCTGATTTTAATCAGCTTGATATCCGTCTGCGAGGCAAGCGGATACACGGTCAGATTACGCTTTCGTTTAACCCGATCAACGTGCTGCACTGGCTCAAAAAGCGGTTCTTTGACCGCAAGGATGCGCGGGCGGTGACGCTCAAAACCACCTACAAGGATAACGCATGGCTGGACGACGACTATAAGCGCACGCTCGAGGGGTACAAGGACAGCGACCCGTATTACTATCAGGTGTACTGCCTGGGGCAGTGGGGCGTTATCGGCAAGACGATCTTTGACGCGGCCAAGGTAAACGGCAGGCTGGCAGAGCTTCCACCGGCAGAGCGTCGCGGGTACTTTGTGTACTCCACGACGTTTGATGCACTGGCGAATCAAGTCAGGATTGATGACCGTTCTATTAAGTGGGTAGACGATGACGGCGGCTACATCTCGATCTATCAGGACAGGCGCGAGGGCGTACCGTATGTGATCGGCGGGGATACGTCGGGCGAGGGCTCAGACTGGTTTGTGGGGCAAGTGCTCGACAACACCAACGGGCGGCAGGTGTGTACACTGCGGCACCAGTTCGACGAAGATGTTTACGCTGCACAGATGTATTGTCTGGGTATCTACTATAACAAGGCGCTGATTGCGATAGAGGCGAATTACAGCAGTTACCCAATCAAGGAGCTGCAACGGCTGCGGTATCCGCGGCAGTACGTCCGTCAGACCGAGGACAACTACACCCACAGACCCCGCGACAGCTACGGCTTCAAAACCACAAGCGTTACAAGGCCGGTTATTATTGCCGGACTGGTTGAGGTAGTGCGCGAGAGTGCGGAGCTGCTGAACGACGCGGACACGCTGGGCGAAATGCTGACGTTTGTCCGTAACGAGAAGGGCAGAGCAGAGGCGGAGCAGGGCGCACACGATGACTGTGTTATGGCGCTGGCTATCGCCTACTATGCACGCACACAGCAGAGCTACACCGAGGACAAGCCGCGAGGCAAGCGGGCGAAGTGGACGGATGATATGTATGAGGACTACTACAACGCCGACAAGGCAGGCCGTGAGTATCTAATCTCTAAATGGGGCAACCCGTTTTGAAAATGAGGTGATAAAATGCAAAATCCGTTTGATAAAACGGGCAAGAGCGACGAGGCGATTTTGAAGAAGTGGCAGGACAGGCTGAGCAAGGCGCGGAGCAAGTACCAGGACGAACTGAATTTAATGGTCGAGCGGGAAGAGATTTACCGAGGTACGCACAAAATCGACAAGGTGCACGGCAAGAACCAGAAAACGCAAGACGCAGTAGTGGCGCGGAACGTGGTAGCGGAGATCATCGAGGCGGAAGTATCGAGCGATATTCCAACGCCTAAGGTCACGCCACGACACGAGGAGGACGAACAGCTCGCAAAGACGATTGAGGATTACATCCGAAACGAGCTTGACCGGCTTCCCTTTGAGCGGCTGAACGATCAGGACGAGAGAACCACACCGACACACGGCGGCGATTTGTTCCTTGTGGAATGGGACAACACCAAGCGGACGCACACCACGCGTGGCGCGCTGAGTGTTACGCTGCTGCATCCGAAACAGTTTATTCCACAGCCGGGCGTTTACAATATCCCGGAGATGGATTACTTTTTCATTCAGCTCGCACAGACCAAGGACTATATCAAGAAAAAGTACGGCAAGGACGTGGCAGACGAGGACGAGGAACAGCCGGACGCACGAGGCTTTGACCAGTCCACCGCCGACGATATGGCGACGGAGAACATCGGCTATTTCCGCAACAAGGAGGGCGGTATCGGGCGCGTAGCATGGTGCAATGATGTACTGCTCGAATACATGGAAGATTATCAGGCGCGGCGCATCAAGACTTGCAGCAAGTGCGGCGCGGATATGCAGGGCGATACCTGTCCATACTGCGGCAGTAAGAGCGGTGAACAGAAAACCGTCAAGGACTTTGCGCGGACGGACGAGAACGGTATCCCGATGACGAAGATCGTAGATAAAGTGCAGCTCGATGAGATGGGCAATCCAACCGTTACACAGCACGAGGAAAACGACATGATTCCGTACTACAAGCCGGATGTGTATCCGGTGGTACTGCGGCGCAATGTGTCGGTAGTCGGAAAGCTGCTCGGCTCGTCTGATGTGGATATGATACGAGATCAGCAGATGCTGATTAACAAGCTCGACAGCTCCATTTCTCAAAAGCTGCTGGGCGGCGGCTCGGTCATCACACTGCCGCGGGGCAAGCAGATACGGCGCACGGACGAGAATTTCAAAGTGCTTGAAATCGAGGGTCCGGAAGAAAAGGCAATGCTCGATGTGCTCACCTTGCAGCCGGATATTTCCCGCGATATGGCGTTTGAGGACAGCACCTACACGGCAATGCGTAACCTGATCGGTATTACAGATTCGTTCCAGGGACGCAAGGACAGCACCGCAACGAGCGGCACGGCAAAGCAGTTTGCAGCGGCGCAGACCGCCGGACGCTTGGAAAGCCGCAAGGTCATGAAGAACGCCGCCTATGCTGACCTGTTCGAGGTTATGTTCAAGTTCCTGCTGGCGTACAGTGACGAGCCGCGGCCGATGGTTTACAAGGATACCAACGGCACGCAGATGTACGGCACGTTTAACAAGATGGACTTTCTCAAAGTGGACGAGGCAGGCGAACCGTACTGGAACGATGAATTTCTGTTCAGCGTCGACCAGACCGCGCCGCTTGCAGGCAACCGTGAAAACCTCTGGCAGGAGGCGAGAATGAACCTCGAAAACGGCTGCTTTGGCGACCCAGCCGATATGCAGAGTCTACTCACGTTCTGGACGATCATGGAGGGGCTGCACTACCCACTGGCAAGCGAGGCAAAGCAGCAGCTTTCCGAACGACTGGAACAGCAGCAGCAGATGATGGCACAGCAGCAGGCAATGATGCAGCCGATGGCAACAAATGCAGACGGCATTCCCGATATTACGCAGTCCGGCTACGTCAGCCCGGAGACAATGCCGAGTTATCAGGAGGGAGGCGGCAGTTATGGTATGTCCGGTATGTAAAATCGACACCAAGACCGACACTGTAGACGGTAAGCTCGTGCTTATTTGCAAAAATCCGCAGTGTTCAAACTATAAGCAGGTAGTAAAGGAGGTGAAATAGTATGGCAAAGTGTGCAACTCTGGCCGGTAAGGTGAAGAACTCCGGCAGCATGGAGGTCAAGGCGCTGTACGCGCAGACCAAGACCAAGAAGCCGACCGTTAAGACCGGCGGCGACCTGCGCAGCAAGGGCAGCAAGTAAAGAAAGACCGTCCGAAAGGGCGGTTTTTTTATGCCCAAAATCGCACGGAACAGCGTAAAAATCCAGAAAGGAACAGCAAATGGATGGAATTATGGAAACCGAAGTGAAAACCACCGAGGCAGGCGTAAACGAGCAGCAGACCGCCGAAGCTGCGTCCATCGGACCCGGGGAAACAGGCGAAAACGAGCAGCAGACCGCCGAAGCTGCACCCGAGGGAGTACAGAGTGCGGAAGATAACGCACGGTTTGCCGCTGCACGACGCAGAGCGGAAGCGCAGTTTAATGAGCGCATTCAGCAGGAGCGTCAGGCGGCAAAGGACGAGATGGTACGGCAGATGTACGAGGGTCAGCTTGACCCGTACACCCACAAGCCGATCACCTCGGAAGCTGATTTGCGGGCGTATCAGCAGGCATACCAGCGCGAGCAGGAGCAGCTGACGCGCAACCAGATGCAGCAGGCGGGCCTCGACCCCGATATTCTCGACCGGATGATCGAGAACAACCCGAAGGTCAAGCGCGCAGAACAGCTTACAGCGCAGTTTGAAGCGGCAGAGGGCGAGCGGAAGATGAACGAGGCAATCAAGGAGATTTCCCACCTTGACCCGTCCATTACCGACGTTGCTGCACTGGCAAACCACCCGAACGCGCCCGTTTTTAACGAGTACGTCAACCGCGGCTATTCGCTCGTTGATGCGTTCCGCCTTGCAAACTTTGATACGCTCACCGGCAAGAAAGCCGCAGCGGCAAAACAGCAGGCGATGAACAACGTAAACGGCAAGAGCCACCTGACCCCCACAGCAGGCAATGCGGGCGGTGACGATGTTGTAATCGACCCGCAGGAAATGCAGATGATGAAGCACGCATTTCCGAACCTTACCCACGCACAGCTTGTGGCAAAGTTCAAAAAATACAAGTAAAAGGAGATTTTTTCATGTTTAAGATCGCATATCGCCGCGTGGCTGATGTGTCCCCGTTCGTTTACCTTCCCGGCGCGGACGGCCTGACCCTCGGCATGGCGGCTACTCTGACTTCCGGCGCTCTGGCAAAGGGCACCGCTTCCGTCAAGCCGACTCACATTATCATGGGTCCCAAGCGCGAGGACGGCAATTACCCGGCTATCGAGGTGAATGACAACATCGTGTTTGAGACTACCTCGACCGCAACCGTTGCACAGACCGTCGTCGGCTCGGCTGTCACTCTGGCGGCTGATGCGCTGACCGTTACCGCAACCGCTACCAAGGGCGTTTTCAAGGTGCTTACCACCGACGGCGCTACCACCAACTCGACCGTTACCGGCGTGTTCGTTGAGCCGGCAGCGGTTGCCGCCTAAAAAAGAGAGGAGACAAGATAATTTATGGCAGGCATTACTTTTTCTGAAGGCTCCGGCGTTGCGGATTCCTTCTTCGGCAAATCGCAGGCTCCCATCAAGGCAATTATCGCAGACCGCGTAGAGAGCTTTCAGGAGCAGAGCATGATTGACAAAGTGTTCTACATGGACACTACCCCCAACTACGCAGAGAAGTACACCTCTGCAACTGCGCTGGGTGATTTTCAGGACGTTGGCGAGAACGGCGCGTATCCGCTGACCTCTGTACAGGAGGGCTACTCCAAGATCATCGAGCCGACTACGTGGAAGAGCCGCTTTGAAGTCACCCGCGAACTCATCGAGGACAGCAAGTTCAATGTGGCAGAAAGCAAGGCGCGCAAGTTCGGCGCTTCGTACAACCGTACCCGCGAGAAGTACGCGGCGGAGATGATTGCAGGCGGCGTCGGCACTTCGATCACCTTCGGCGGCAAGAAGTACGACACCACCTCCGCAGACGGCGTTTCCCTGTTCTCCAACGCGCACGGCTCGGCGACTAAGGGTTACAAGAACCAGTCCAACCGCTTCAAGTACACCGCAGGCACGGACAAGTACACCGAAATTCTGGATGCGGCACAGGAGCAGATGCAGGATATCCGCGACGACGATGGCAATCTGCTGAACATCAAGCCGGATACCATCATCATCCCGAACTCTGGAAAGCTCAAGCGTGCACTGTTTGCGGCAATCGGTTCCGAGCTTGACCCGAACACCAACAACAATGCGTTCAACTTCCAGGTTGGTCTGTGGAACGTTCTGGTATGGAACTACCTGCCGAAGACCATCGGCGGCAAGGAGTATTTCATGCTGCTCGATTCCGACTACAACAAGGACGCTATGTGCCTGCCGTGGCTTGACCGCGTATCGCTGACTGTCCGTTCTTCTGTGGACGAGAACACCGATGCGAACTACTGGTCCGGCCGCGCACGCTTCGGTGCAGGCTTCAACGACTGGCGTGCAATCTCTATCGTTGGCGACGCCCTCACGAACGCTTCCGAACTGTAAAGACAAGGGGCGGGGGAAACCCCGCCTTTTCCTTTTTGAAAGGAGTATGATCGAATGACATGGGAGCAAATCCAGAAAGCGGCGCTTGATAAGATCTTCTCGCGCCTCAACTACGGCACGGAAACCGCGCTGACCTCGCCCGATGTGGCGGACTATGTGCGGGCAATGCCGCACGCGGCATGGTTTGCAATGGTAGACCTTGCCGAGGTCATGCCGATTTACAAATCCGTGGAGGTGGAGCTGCCGGACGATGATGCAGAGGGATATCGGCTGTTCCATATCAAGGAGCTTGCACCGGATTTCATGCGGTTCTGCCCGGATAGACTGACGATCATGGGCAAGAACAACACGTTTATGCGCGTGAACGACTATCAGTTTGACGGCATGGACACGCTGTTTGTCCCGACGGAGTACGTCGGGACGCTTGTGGTCTGGTACGAGGCATACCCGGAGAACATCGACGAGAGCACGCCCGGCGACACGACGTTTTCGCTTGCAGAGGAAGCACAGCGGGCAATTCCGCTGTATATCGCGGCGGAGGTGTTCAAGGAAGATGATATTTCCATGGCGACGCAGTATCTGAACGAATACGAGAACGTAAAGCAGATGCTTGCAAGCAGGAGACAGCAGACTTCGAGCGGCGGCGCGTGGCGCTCGGTTACGGGGTGGGTGTAAATGGCAACATACAAGATTCCCGATTCCCCGAAAAGGTACAAAACCGAGTATTCCAAGTTCAAGGGTGTGGATTTGTCGAGCAATCCTACACAGGTTGACTCAACACGCGGCGCTTCCGGCACGGTAAACCTGATTTCGGACAGCGGCGGCTTTCCAGAAAAGCGCAAGGGATGGCGCGTACTGCTGAATGTCGAAAAGCCGGTAAACGGTCTGTATCGCGGCATTATCAAGGGCAGGGAATACTTCCTGGTGCATGGCGGCACACGGCTTTACAAGTGGACGGAAAGCGCCTTAACAGAGCTGAAAAGCGGGCTGACGAACAAGCAGGGCACCTCGTTTACGCTGAACGACAAAATGTACGTGCTGACGGGCGGCGAGTACCTTGTGTTCGACGGCGAGACCGTCAAGGACGCGACAGCGGACGCTTACGTTCCGACTACCACCATCGCCAACAAGCCGACGGGCGGCGGCACGAGCTTTGAGGATGTAAATCTTCTGAGCGATAAGCGCAAGAACGAGTTCTGCGCGGACGGCTCGGCTACCGTGTATCAGCTTGACACCACGGACGTACAGAGCATTTCAGAGGTCAAGGTGGATGGTGCGGTCTGGGACGCGAGCCGCTACAGCCTGAACGGGAGTAAGGGACAGGTCACGTTTACCTCAGCGCCTCCAAAACCGGCTATCACGGGCAAGGACAACGTGACGATCACGTTTGTAAAGCACGTGGACGGATACGCCGAGAAGATCAAAAAGTGTACCATCGCGGCAATCTACGGCGGCAAGTCTCAGGACAGGGTGTTCCTTGCAGGCAATCCGGACGAGCAGGACAAGGACTGGCGGTGTGAAAGCAACAATCCGTTGTATTTTTCCGACCTCTCCTATACCAAGGTGGGCGCGGACGGCGCGGCAATCGTCGGATATACGGCAATCTCGGACAGTCAGGCAATCGTCAAGTCGGATGACCGCAGCGAGACCACGATCTATTTCCGAGGGTATAACATCGACAGCACGACGAACAAGGTACAGTTTCCGGTACGCAGAGCCGCAGCCGGTGCCGGTGCAGTGGCAAAGCACGCATTCGCGTATCTGCCGGAAGAGCCGGTATTCCTCAGCCGAACGGGCGTGTTCGCGCTGACAAGCAGCAATATCACGGCCTTGCAGGTGGCAAGAAACCGTTCCTACTACGTGGACGCGGCGCTGACCAAGGAGGATCATCTGGAAAACGCCTGCGCGGTGGTCTGGAATGGCTACTATGTGCTGTCTGTGAACAACCATGCCTATGTGCTCGATACCAACCAGAACGTAGCGTACAAGCCGCAGTCCTACGGCGATTACGTGTACGAGTGCTACTACTGGGACAACTTCCCGGCGGTGCGCATGATGGAAAGCAGGGGAAACCTGTATTTCGGCACATCGGACGGACGTATCTGCAAGCTGAACACGGATATTGACGCCATGCAGGCGTATTCGGACGGCGGCACGCTCGGCGCGGACGGCAGAATTACCGGCGGTACGGCAATCTCGGCAGAGTGGCACACCAAGGCGGACGATGACGACGACTTTATGACGTATAAGACCATGGTAAAGCGCGGCAGCGGCGTTATGATGAAGCCTTATACCCGCTCCTCGGTCAAGGTATTCGCCCGGACAGAACGCGACTTCGGACGGCAGATACGCGAGGGTATCGCGGATATTTTCAACTGGGAAGATATTGATTTCAGCCGCTTCACGTTCAACACGAACGACGCGCCGCAGGTGCTTCCGTTCAACAGCAAGGTCAAGAAGTATAAGACTCTGCAACTTATCATGCAGAACAACGCACTGAACGAGGCGTTCGGCGTGTTCGGCATTATCAAGAGATACACCATCGGAACTATGGTGAGGTGATGAAATGGCAATCGAAAAGATTTCAGACAGCGCGGTGAGCTCGACAGGCGTTGTTTCTGCGGCGGACACGCTGACCGGCACGGCTGCGGAAAACAAGGAGGTGTTCGACAAGCTGCCGCGGTTGCTGAGAGACAAGATCAACGAGGCTATCGACGTTGTAAACGCACTGAGCGCGAACGACGAGATCAGCATCAAGTGCAATGACGGCTCGCTCGTCTGGCTGCGGCTCAACAGCGACGGGGCAATCGAATACAGCCTTGACGGCTCGACGTGGCTTGCAACGGCAAGTTCGGGACACGTCATCCTCGATGCAGGCGGCAATGTGCTGCCGCAGAGGAGCAGGATGCAGTTTGCCGAGGGCACGGTCGAGGACAGGGACGGCGTAACCGTCGTGCACGGCGTTCGCGGCCCTCAGGGCGAAAAGGGCAACAAGGGAGACCAGGGCGAAAGGGGCGAGCAGGGTCTCAGAGGTGAACGCGGTCCGCAGGGCGAGATTGGCCCGAGAGGTCCGCAGGGCATTCAGGGCGAGCAGGGCGCACAGGGCATTCGCGGCGCACAGGGCGCACAGGGTCCGCAGGGCGCACAGGGCGAAAAGGGCGCAGATGGCAAGGACGGCAAGGCGTTATACATCGAGGACGTTTACAGCACCCTCGCCGCACTGCGAAACGCTATTCCGAACGGCAACGACAAGATGTATCAGGTCGAGGAGAACCGCGAGTGCTACATCTGGAGCGAAAATGCGCTCGACTGGGTGAGCGTCGGCAAGGTGGAAGGTCCGGTGGGTCCGCAGGGCGTGCAGGGCATTCAAGGCCCCACGGGACCGCAGGGCATTCAGGGCGTGCAGGGCATTCAGGGCGTTCCCGGCAACGACGGCAAAGATGCGTATGAAGCGGCACTCGACGGTGGCTATCAGGGCACGGAAAATCAGTTTAACGCGGCGCTTGCACGGATGAATGGCTTCGCGCTTGCAGAGGAGGTTGTACCCAATACCCGCAAGATCAACGGCCTTGATCTCTCTGCCGACCGCACGCTGACGGGCGAGAACATCGCGGTCTCCACCGCCGATCCCACTCCGATTTCTGGCGCGGTAAAATACCGTGTCAACCCGAATCTGCTGGATAACTGGTATTTTGGCAGACCGGTGAACCAGAGAGGGCAGACGGAGTATACGACAGGAGCTGCTTATACTCTCGACAGATGGTGGATGCAATACGACACGACGCTTAGCATTGTTGACGGTGGTATAAAAATGGGCGGCAAATGGGATGTGCATCAATACTTCGAAAACACTTTACCGAATGCGACATATACGCTGTCTCTACTTTACAAAGATAGAACGGGTTCTGATCCGCTACGCTTGCTTGCCGGAAATCGAACGGATGGCGGCCTCGCCCAAACAGAAAGCAAAGATGCAAGCGGTATTCTCAGCATTACGTTTTCGACCGCCAAATCGAATAAAGTCAATTTCGGTTTTGCTGGTTCAACAGATAACTCCGCTATAATCATCGCTATCAAGCTCGAACTGGGCGACACGCAGACCCTTGCGCATAAGGAGAACGGCGTTTGGGTGCTGAACGAAATCCCTGACTTCGGGGAGCAGCTGAGGATGTGCCAGAGGTATTACTATCAATCTTTTGAAGGAAGTAATCCCAAAACAAACAAGGGAGCGTGCGCGTTTATCGCGGGCACTGCTTCATCTGCTCCGATGGCTCTTGCTTTTCCTGTCGAGATGCGTACAACACCTGTTGTGAAAATATATTCCCCGCAAACTGGAAATGAAGGTAAAGCTGCGGAATGGATTACTGACGAAGATATAACCGCTGCGTGCCACACTGACTTTACAAATAACAAAGTATTGGGAATCAACACTTATGGCAACGCTACAATCGGCAAGACTTATGCTTTTCATTATACGGCATCCGCCGACCTGTAAGGAGGTGACACTATGCAAACCCCAAAATCCCGTGTATACGTCCTTCTGGACAGTGAAAGCCGTATTTTGCGTTTGGAGGGAGAGTATTCCCTCCCGGCTGATCTTACCGGATGGACGAAAATTGATGAAGGCTATGGCGATAGATTTTCGCTCGCGCAGAGCCATTATCTTGAGAAGCCGCTCTACGACGGCGCGGTTCCGCGCTACAAACTCGTAGCCGAAAAGGTTGTAGCGCGAACCCCTGAGGAAATCGAGGCGGATAAGGCGGCGTTGCCTAAGCCTGAGCCAACCGCAGAGGACGACACAAACGCTATGATGGTAGACCACGAATACAGGTTAATCCTGCTTGAACTGGGTCTCAACGAATGAAAGGAGCAAACACAATGTTATTTCGTACTTTGAAACGCATGATCGAGAAGAACCATACCGACGGCCTTGCAGACAAGATCGACATCTTTTTTGCAGCAGGCAAGCTCACCGAAAGCGAGTACAACACGCTGACCGAAATGCTGAAGCAGGAGGTGTAACATGAAGGGCGCAGAAAACACCGCTGCACCGAACATGATCGTCGATGAGTTTTTTCCGAAGCACATCAGACAGCGTGAGGACTTTGCAGAAATCCGCGAGGCGGTGCGCAAATACAGGATTACGGAGCTGTATCTCACACAGAAGTACAACAGAAAGCAGGTGGGGTATGCCCGCTGAAGTTATCACAGCGGCTCTGTCGCTGGTCGGTACTTTGGTGGGAACGCTGGGCGGCATTGCGCTGAGCAGCAATCTTTCCAACTACCGCATTGAGCAATTAGAAAAGAAAGTCGAGAAGCACAATAACCTTGTTGAAAAAACATACAAGTTACAGCAGGACGTTACTGTGCTTGACGAGCGAATCCGTGTTGCGAATCATCGCATCGAGGACTTGGAAAAGGAGCATATTTATGAACATGAACATCAAAGTACGAGTGCGTAATCCTTGGTTCTGGGTGGGCGTTGTGTCGGTAGCTATCACCGCCATCGGCGTTGACCCGCAGACTTTTACGAGCTGGGCGGCTGTGTGGGAGGGCATCAAGGCGGTGCTCTCTAACCCTGTGCAGCTTGTTACCATGTGCCTTGCGGTGCTGTCGGTCTTTATTGACCCGACGACGGCCGGTCTTTCGGACAGCGAAAAGGCGCTGACGTACACCACACCGAAAAAGAAGGGTGAATAAATGAGTATTCCGTTTAAGCAGTGCAACGACGGCAATTACCGCAAGGGCAGAGAGTTCCCGATCAACTGGATTTGCCTGCACTTTACCGCGAACAACGGTGACACCGCACAGAATAACGCGGATTATTTCGCACGCGAAGTAGTGGAAGCGTCGGCTCACTACTTTGTAGACCCGAACGAGATTTACCAGAGCGTAAAGGACAGCGACACGGCGTGGCATTGCGGCAGGGAACGCGGCGGCAGTTACTACAACGACTGCCGCAACGCAAATTCTATTGGAATTGAAATGTGTAGCGTTATCCGAAACGGCGTGTACGTTATCCCGGAGGAAACCATGAAGCGCGCCGCAAAGCTGACCCGTGAGCTGATGGCAAAGTACCATGTGCCGGTATCGCGCGTGTGCCGTCACTATGATGTGACGCATAAGGAATGCCCCGAACCGTGGGTACGCAATCCGCAGTTGTGGCAGAAATTCAAAACCATGCTGACAGAGAAAGAGGTTGAAGATATGACGGAAGCGCAGACGCGCAAAATCGCGCAGGAAGAAATCAAAAAAGCAAACGCAAAGGTTTATGACCGCGTGCAGGACTGCCCGACATGGGCGAAAGACACGGTGCAGCGGCTTGTGAACAAGGGCTTTTTGCAGGGCGATGAAAACGGCAAGCTGGGTCTTACTGAAGAGCTGATGCGTGTGCTCGTTATCAACGACCGTGCACATCTGTACGGTTAAAAACAAGACGGTATAACATACCCAAGAGGGAGGATACCATGAACGAGAAAAACGAAATTCTGGCAGGTGATGTACTGTCGCTGCTGAAAAGTCAGCTGAAATTTATGAAAGCGCTTGTACTGGTGCTTATTCTGCTGCTGGCGGCAACGAACATCTATCACGTATGGCAGTGGAGCCAGTTCGATACGGTAGTCGTGGAGAACGGGGATAACGGTGGTTATGCAAATTATGTCGCTGGAGATAACACGGGAGGTGTGTATAATGGCGAGCGTAGCGGTACGGAAGAAGAAAAACGGTAAGACCAAGGGAGTTAAGATCAAGCGGAAGGGGTAAACCGCATGAACCTCAAAAAAGAGTTCACCAAGCCGGAATGCGACTATTTCCGGCGCGAGTGCAATTTTACGGATGAGGAACGCGCCGTATTCGATCTACGAGTTACGGCGCGTTCTGTTGTTCAGATTGCGGACACGCTGCATATGAGCGAGGCAACGGTTTACCGGCGGCTGCGGAATATCAAACGGAAAATACTGAAAGTTTTGTGACAGGTTTTCGCGCTTCCGATGCGCTATAATAGACGCATAGAGAGGGGCGATAAAGCATGAGCTACGAACAAAGACTGGAACGTATCGGCTACGACAAGCAGTGTGCGCGGCGCATTGCTGAGGACTACCGCGAGGCGGGGAACACAAAGTATCTCGACGAGTACCTTGCCTACAAGGAGCGCTCCCTTCACGAAACGGAGGTGCACGGATAATGGCTTACGGTTATCCACAGTATCCACAGCAGTATTCACAACAGAATGTGCAGATGCCGCAGTATCCACAACATATTGTGCGTCCAGTGGCAAGCGTCGAGGAGGCAAGAGCGGTTCAGACCGATTTTTCGGGCGCTTTAACCATCATGCCGGACACGGCGCACGGATACATCTATACAAAGCAGCTCAACCTTCAAACCGGCTGCGCGGATTTCGCGGCATACAGCCGGGTGCAGATGCAGGAAACAAATAAACCCTCGGAAACGGATTTGTCACAGTTCGTTCCGAGAAGCGAGTTTGACGAGCTGAAAGCACGGTTCAACACCTTGTGTGACAAGCTGGGAGGTAGTGAGGCATGATGAATAACCCGATGATGCAGGTTTTGCAGCTGATGCAGCACGGCGGAAACCCGACGGCGCTTTTGCAGCAGATGACAGGCAATAATCCGATGGTCGGTCAGCTGATGCAGAGCATGCAGGGCAAGAGCCCGGACGCGCTGCGGCAGATGGCAATGAACATCGCGAAAGAACGCGGCATCGACCTTAACCAGTTTGCGCAGCAGTTCGGCATGAATATCAAGTAAATAAGCAACTGTAAAAAAAAGACGATTTTTTACAGTTCCCTTTTCAGTTACGGGTCTTGACGAAAAACCGGCGTGATTTTGTCATGTTCGGAGTTCGCGCGGCTCCGTTCAAAATAAACTGAAAAGGAGATTTTCAAATGGATAACGATTTTGCAACCGGCTACGCTCTTGGCTCTGACAACAACGGCGGCGGCAATGACGGTATGTGGGGCGGTAACGGCTCGTGGATTTTCGCGTTTCTGATTATCGCGCTCATCTTCGGCGGCAACGGCTGGGGCTTCGGCGGTAACAACGGTGCAGGATATCAGGGCGCGGTTACTCGCTCCGACCTGTGCAGCGAGTTCAACTTCAACAACCTGTCTCGTTCCGTTCTCGGCATTCAGGACGGATTGTGCAACGGCTTTTACAGCATGAACAACGGTATGCTGACCGGCTTCAACACGCTTGGCAGCGCGGTTTCTAACGGCTTCCACGGCGTAGACAATTCGGTTTGCCAGCTCGGCTATCAGAATGCCCAGCTTATTAACGGCGTAAACACCAACATGAACAACGGCTTTAACGGCGTGACCGCCGGTCTGACGGCACTCGGCACGCAGATGTCCGGCTGCTGCTGCGACACCCAGCGCCAGATGGAACGCGGTTTCTGCGAAACTAACTACAACGCGGCAACCAACGCACGCGACATTATCCAGTCTGCCCACAACGACACTGACCGTATCATTGCACGACTGGATGCAATGGAGAACACCCGTCAGCAGGAGAAGATCGCGGCGCTTCAGAACGAGAATCAGGCCTTGAAGTTCGCGGCTTCGCAGGAGGCACAGAACAATTACCTTGTAAACGCTCTGCGTTTTTCCGGCTGCGGCTGCAACACTTGCGGCTGCTGAGATACGATTTCAGGAGGGGGAGCAATCCCCCTGCCTTTGACAGGAGGGAACAGTTATGGCTTGCAAGCCTGTACAGAAACTTTGTCCGAACCTGCGTATCTCACAGAGCGTGACCTACGCAAGCGGCGTACTGACGGTAAATATTCCGGCGGGAGATTACCAGAACGGCTGCGTATACGGTATCGTCATCGCGCAGAACATTCCGTCAACAACGATCATCGGCGCGCCGGTGGTCATCACGATCGGCGACGGCACGGTAACGTATCCGCTCTTAAAATGCAACGGCGCGGCGGCTACCGTGTTCAACCTTGACACGCGGCACAAGTACCTTTGCCGGGTGGTCACTTCGGCAACCGGCGGCAGTTTCCGAATGCTCGGAAATTCCTGCTGCTCGCACTCTGACGCACTGCGCTCGATTAACGGAACGGCGGTGACAGCATGAGAAGAGGAACAATGATGCTGCTGATGCAGCGGAACAGAAGGAGCGATTTTGAAGGCCGGGAGCACTACGGCGTGCGGTATGAGATGCCGCGCAGCCGTTATATCGAGCCCTACGGCTACGACGAACCGCTCAGCTACTACGACGAGCGCATTCACGGCAGAGAGCCGGAGATGCGCCGGTACTCGAACGGCCGGTTTGCACCGAGAAGCAGCGCGGAATGGCCGGAGTACGACGAGTACCCGGAAATGCGTCAGATCGGCTTCCGCGACGGCGATACCTCTTATGTGGGGGACAAGACGCACGGAACAGAGAAAATGCAGGGTTATGCACGCGGCGGCGGCGCAAAGCTCAACCGTCAGATGGCGGAAAAGTGGGTGCGCAGCATGAAGAACGCGGACGGCTCGACCGGCGAACACTGGACGATGGAGCAGACCAGCGCAATCATGGAGCGGCACGGACTGCGATGCAATCCGGTGAAATTCTGGGTGGCAATGAACGCGGTGTACAGTGACCTCAGCGAGGTTGCAGAAAAGCACGGCGTGGGCAACGAGGAATTTTACGCGGACATGGCAAAGTCGTTCTGGCTGTGCGACAGGGACGCGGTAGAGGACAAGCTCGGCGCGTACTATGAAAACGTCGTGAGACACTAACTTAACAGGAAAGCAGGCGGAAACGCCTGCTTTTATTTTACCCAAAAAGGAGAAAGACATATGGCAAGAAGTATCTTCGGCATTGGCTCGGCGATTTCGGCGGGCATGGCTGCGGCTTCTGCGGCGGCGGCCAAAAAGAAGAACAGCTCGAGTTCTTCGTCCTCGTCTAATCGGGGATCTTCGTCGAGTTCGTCCGGTTCTTCCTCGTCGTGGCTCGATCAGGCAAAGGCAAATTCGAGCGCATGGCACACGGCAGACGCGGCAACGAAAAAGAATCTCGAGCAGGCAAACCGGAAGCTGTACTCTGACCACGGCTACACCTACAACAGCAAGACGGGCACGTGGAGTGCGCCGACAGCCTCGTCCTCCGGCGGTTCGTACTCCGGCGGTTCTTCCGCGTCCTCGGCGGTCAGCACGCCGGACTGGCTCAAGCAGGCACAGGCCAACTCGCAGGCATGGCATACTGCGGATGCGGCAACGAGAAAGAACCTCGAGGCAAAGAACCGTACGCTTTATACGGGGCATGGCTACAGCTACGACAGCAAGACCGGCACGTGGAAAGCACCGACGGCGGCAAACGGTGTGGCAAATACCGTCGGCAGCATGCTCGGCGGCGCACTGAGCACGGGACTGAATGCGATGCAGCAGGCAAAAGACAAATACAACAACGTCGATTATTCGACCGTGCTTGCAGACCAGATGGCAAGCGGTGCAAACTGGCAGGATGTGCAGCAGTCGCTCAATGACCGCGAAACCAAGATCGCGCTGAACGGCGGCAAGCTCGACCAGTTTTCCAACGACGCGACGGCGAAGAACGCACAGACCTACATCAACAACATGAAGGCAATCGAGCAGCAGTATCAGGCAGAGCTTGACCGGCAGGAGCAAATCAAGCAGCAGCAGCAGGCGTACTACGACCAGATGGCAAACCAGATCAATCAGCAGTATTCCGCGATGCTCCCGACGCTCAACCAGAGCTATGATGATGCGGCGCGGCAGGCGTACATCAACTACCGCACGGCACAGCGTGACCTTCCGAGTCAGCTTGCAGCGGCAGGAATTTCCGGTCAGGGCGCGTCGGAAAGCGCACTGGTGGCACAGAACAACGCCTACAACAGCGCGTACAACCAGAACGAGCTTGCACGTGCAAACGCAATCCAGAGCGTGGAGAACAACCGCGCAAGCGCACTGGCGGGCAACTCGACGCAGGCGGCGCAGAGCATGGCAGACCTTGCAAACAGCCTGTATCAGCAGCGTCAGAGCATTCTGGCACAGCAGGAGGCGGCAAAGCAGAACGTCATCGGCAATCTGTACAACTACGGCAACGCAACCGGCAATTTCGGCGTAAACTCAACGCTCGACGCACAGCAGACGCTTGCAAATATCGCGTACAACAAGCGCGCACAGGATATGCAGCAGTCGCAGTATGACGAAAGCACCAAGCTGAACGCGAACGAGACGGCGTACAACCGCGCAATGGATCAAGCGAACGCATATTATCAGGCATATCAGCAGACGCTTGACCCGACGTACCTGACGATGTACAAGCAGTGGCTCTCGAAGGCACAGAAGTATTAACAGCACGGGGCGGCATGACCGCCCCTACCTTACTTTTACCGGAGGCGTAATATGGCAAGCAAAGATAAAAAATATCAGCTGAGCGAGGGACGCAAGAAGCAGCTTGAGCAGGCACGGCGGAACGCGAAGAACGCTTCGAAGCAGTCGAAACCCGCGTCGAACTACCTCGGCGGCTCGATGAAGAAAACCACCACAACGAAGAAAACAAGCGGCACGCAGAACCGAAATAATACAGTCAGCCGCTCTACCGGCGGCAAGAGCACGGTAACGAACCGGAACGTAAAGCAGGCGGACAAAGTAAACTCGGCGCGTCCCTATCGGCAGAGCGTCCGCAGCCTCGGCGACACGGTCGGCATTACGCGTGAGGGCAGACAGCAGAGGCAGGACACGAGGCGGCAGAACAACGCAAAGAAGGTACTCGAGACTGCAAAGGCAAACGGCACGTTCAAGGCCAGCGGCACGATAAGTGCGCCAAAGCAGAACACACTCCCGCGCGCAAGCGGCGGCTTTAGAAGCTCGGGCACGGGCAAGACGTGGAACGAGAAGGAAGAACGTCAGAAGGCAATCGACAAGCTGAACGCAAACTCGCTCATGTGGCACAACACCACGGACGAGGCAGAACGGAACCGCCTGCACGAGGCGAACAATCAGATTCGCAAGAGCTTCGGCATGACATATCGAGACAAGACCGGCGCAACCTATCTCCCCAAGGCAGGCGGCACGACCAACGTTTCCATGCCTGTTGTCAAGATCGCCCGCGGCGCCGCGCTCAACCGCGCGGCAACCTCTCAGGCACAGCGTCAGCAGCGCGTAGACGAGCTCGACAGCGAAATCGAGCGCATGCAGAAGCAGTACCCATACCTCATTAACATGGACGTGCAGGGGCGGAACACGGCGGACAAGGCGGCGGCTATCGCTCACCTCGCAACTCATCCGAAACTTGCGATTGCAGGCATTAACGGCAGTGCGCAGTATGACAGGATGTCGGCAGACGAGAAAAAGCAGGCACAGGCAATCTATCAGTTGTACAAACGTCTGAACGACGAAAGCAACGCACTGAGCAAGATGAGCGCGGCCGAGTCGTTGGGAAGCGGCGCGGCAAACATGCTGCTGAATGCAACGGGCGCGGTGGAGAATGCGGGACGCTATGTTTCCGGCACGGCAAACAAGGCGGCAGGCGATTTCCTCGACTTTATCGGCAAGGATAAAGCAGGGCAGTTCCTCAAGGGCACGGCGCAGAAAACGTTAGAGGGCAGTCTCTCAGACAAGGCCTTGCAGGCGGTAAATGAATGGGCTCAGCCTGTCGGCATGGCGAAAAAGGGACAGGAGTTTGCAGGCTCGGCGGCACGCATGGCACCGGGCATTGCGGCGAACATGGCGCTGCCGGGCGCAAGCCTTGCGATGATCTACGGAGACAGTGCGAAAAGCGGCGTAAATGAAGCGCAGAGGGAGGGCGCGACGCTCGATCAGGCGATGCTTTACGGCGCGGGCGCGGGTCTTACCGAACTTGGTACGGAAAAGATGTTCGGCGGTATTCCGGGCATGGGCGAGGGTGCAGTCAAGACGGGAAGCGGCATTCTCGGACGCGCGGCGGATATTCTGGGCGAGGGCGCAGAGGAAGCGGCAAGCACGTTCATCAATCCCTATCTCAAGCGGGCAACTTACAACCCGAACGCGCAGAACGCGACGGCAAAGGAGCTGCTCGACAGCGCAAAGGGCGGTATCGCCATGTCGGCGCTCATGCAGGGCGCAAGCGGTGCGGCAAACCGCCTTGCAGACTACCGATACGGCACGGACACGAACACGGTCTACACCTCTCCCGAGGAAGCAAACCGCGATATGGTAGACCCGGTCTATGCACTGCCGAACGGTCAGCGGCTTGCACTCCCTGAGGGCAACACGCGCACGGCAAACACGCTGTATGCGAACGAAAACGGCGGTGTGGCGAACAATCTGCGTGCATTCAATGATGTTCAGACCCCGGATGTGCTGTACGGCAATATGCGCGGCGATTTCACAGCGTCGCAGAACAGCGGAAACGTACTGTATGCAGGTCCGAACGGACAGGTGGCGCAGAGCCTTCCGACCGGGTATCTGCCGGAGGGACGCAGCACCAAGACCAGGATCGCGGCGCGCGGCGAGACGAGAACCATCCCGCTGATGGACGAGTTCGAGACCAACGGCGGACTTTACCGCGGGGAAATGGAGTGGGCAAAGCTGCTCATCGACAACTCCAACGAGACCGGCGTTCCGATCAAGACGTATATCGAGGCGCTTGTAGACCCGGCAGAAAAAAAGATGGGCGCGGTGCTCGACGCGGCGGAACAGTACGTGAAGGACTACAAGAAGCAGGGCGTTTCTATCATTCAGAACGGAGACGGAACAGGCTACCGCGCAAGCAATAACGAAGATTGGCACAGCCAGTTCTACAGGAAATATGGGCGTGCGCCGAGGAAGTCGGACGCGGCCGACATTGCACGTGAGTTTATTCAGCACGATCTGCGTGCAGGCGGCGGCAACTGGGTATCGCCCGAGCTTGCGCGGGAATGGTCGGAAGCACAACAGATTCGGGCTGCGTATGATGCCATCGGAGACGATGCGGTCAGCGCGGAGATCACACCGGAAGGCCTCAAGGTTATGAACGGCACTCGTGCACGCACGGAGGACATCCGCGAGACGAACGCGGGACGGAACGCGATTGTCTCCCCGGCAGAGATCAACAACACGGCACAGCCGCTTGACCTCAATGCGGCACAGGGCGTTCAGCAGGGCGCGGTGCAGGTCAATCCGCCGCTGCGGGATATTCGCCCGACGCTCCGCACGGCGGCACAGGCGGCGCAGGAGAGCGCGCAGAGCGTTCAGCCTGAAATTACTCAGCCAATGCAGGGAAACGCACAGGGCGCGGCTCTGGGGGCGCAGCAGACCGCACAGGCGAACGACATTAACCCGACGCTGAAAAAGGCGGGGGTAAATGCGGAAAGCTCGGTGGGCGCGGCGGAAGGCGGCTTTGACCCGTATTCCAAGATGGTAAACGACTACGGCGCTATCCCGGAGGGCGAGAACCCGGCAAGGGTGGTGGATGTGCCGAAGAGTACCAATGGGGAGGACAGGGTACGCCGCGGCGCGAGAACCTTTATGGAAAGCGGCATTACCACCGATGAAATGATTCCGTCCTTTGAACAGGAGGTCGCAAACGGTACATTTTCCTATAATGTGAAAACCGATAAAAGCGCACTGAACAATGCGGTAAGAACCATCAACAAGAAGGGATGGCAGGGCGCAATGGAACAGTGGGAGGACGTAACAGACGGCCGCAGAACAGCGAGCAAGGACGACATTGTACTTGCGGAAACCATGTATTCGGCGGCGGTCAAATCCGGCGACACGCAGACGGCTATGCGGCTGGCGGCAGAAATCGCGGCAGAGGGCACAAGAGCCGGTCAGGAGGTGCAGGCTATCAAGCTGCTGAAAAAGACCACGCCAGAAGGCCAGCTATATTACTTGCAGAAGGCTGTCGAGAAAATTCAGCAGGAGTACCAGTCGCGATTTGACAAGCTCGACAGGAAAACGGAGAAGAAGGCGGCAAAGAATGGCGTTCCCGGCGCAGAGGTCGCAGAACAGCACGGCATCACTCTGAACGAGGATTTGGTGCAGGAGTTTTTGAATGCGCCAGATGAGGACGCGCGGAAACAGGTCGTAGACAAGATTTATGACGATATTGCGAGCCAGATACCGGCGACGGCAGGCGACAGGCTGAACGCATGGCGCTATTTTGCGATGCTCGGCAATCCGAGAACACATATCCGCAACATTATGGGCAACGTAGCCTCTGCGGCGGCGCTCGATACCAGTCACAAGGTTTCGGCAGTCGGACAGAAGTTTTTGCCACAGGAAAAGCGAACCCGTGCGCTGCATACGAGCAAGGCCGCGAAGCAGTTTGCCAAGGCGGACTATGCAAACGTCGAGGCGGAACTCAGCGGCAATGCCTACAAAACCGAAATGAACGAAATCAAGCAGCGGCAGAAACTGTTTCCGAAGCCACTGCAAAAGGTGATGGACGCGAACACATGGGCGCTTGACGCGGAAGATCAGGTTTTTAAGAAGAAATCCTACATTGACAGCATGGGCAACTTCCTGACGGCGCGCGGCTGGGACGTGAACAATCTGACGGAGGCGCAGCTGAACGAGGCGCGTCAGCACGCGATTCAGGACGCGAAGATCGCAACGTTTCAGGATGCGTCGGCGCTGGCGGACACGCTCAGCCAACTGGAAAAGAAGAACAAGGCAACAGAAGTTATTATCGGCTCGCTTGTGCCGTTCAAGCGCACGCCAATCAACGTTGCAAAGCGCTCGTTTGAGCTGTCGCCGGCAGGTCTGCTGAAAGCAATCACCTATGACGCGGTGCAGGTCAAGAAGGGCAACATGGACGCAACCAAGATGATCGACCACATCGGACAGGGTCTTACCGGTTCGAGCGTTGCGGCGCTCGGCGCGTTCCTTGCGGCGCAGGGCATTTTCTCGGCAGGCTCGAGCGACGACGACAAGGAAGCTAACTTTGATGCGGGCATGGGTCAGCAGGAGTATGCAATCAACATCGGCGGCAAGTCGTATACGATTGACTGGGCATCGCCGGCTGTTGTGCCGCTTGCGATGGGCGGCGAGCTGTATGAAGCACTGCACCAGAAGTACGACGACGACGAGACGGCATTCAACCAGGCAATGGCAACGGTCAGCCGTATGTTCGACCCGATGCTCAACATGACGATGCTGTCCGGCATTGGCTCGACGGTTACGAGCGCGGCATACAACAAGAGCAATCCGCTGTTTGGCATTGCAAGCAACGTTGCAACCAACTTTGGCGGTCAGTTCGTGCCGACGCTGTTCGGACAGGTTGCGCGGACGGTGGACAACACGCGCAGAACCACCTATGCGGACAAGAACAGTCCTGTTCCGTCGAGCGTGCAGAAGTTCTTGCAGCGTCAGGCGAACAAAATTCCGGGACTGTCGCAGAATCAGCCTGCATATACGGATGTATGGGGCAGAGAACAGAAGAACGGACCGGACAACGTGTTCGCGCGCGCGGCGTACAACTTCTTTTCTCCGGGCTATCTGGCAGATGCAAAGAGCACACAGACCGAAAAGGCGCTCAAGGAGCTGTATCAGGCAACCGGCGACAACTCTGTATTGCCAAGCAAACCGCAGAAGTATTACAAGACTGAGGACGGCACAAAGAAGTTCCTCACTGCGCAGGAGTATTCCACGCTGACAAGCGAGGGCGGCAAGATCGCACTGGATGCGCTCGGCAAGCTGACAAAATCCGAGGCGTACAAGGGCATGACCAACGACGAGAAGATCGAGGCGGTATCCGATGTGTACAAGTACGCAAAGGCAGTCGCGGCGAACAAGACGTATGGCAAGGAGCTTGAGGGCACGATCCAGACCGTCAAGGACAGCGGCATTGAGCCGGGTCTCTACTACGCCTACAAGGAGATGGAGGACAGTTATAACGACAGCATGGAAAGCTGGGAAGCGCGAGACCAGACGTTTAACTCCATCAAGGGCGACAAGTCGCTTTCTGAGCAGGAGAAGAACAGCCTGTATCACACGCTGCTTATCAAGGGTACATCTGACAGCCAGTGGGAGAAGTACCAGGAAATCAGCGGCAAGGTGACGGCTGAGGAATACGTCGATGCGATGATTCAGAAGCAGGCTATCACCAAGGAGGGCGAGACCATCGAGAAGGGACGCGCGGCGTTGGAGGCTACGGAGTTTTCGTATTACCTCGATTCCAAGGGGTATACCGGCGAAAAGCGGCAGGCGCTTGAAGATACGTTCAAGTTCTATTCGATGGTTAAGGCTGACCCCGCAAACTATACGTTTGACATGATTCGCGAAAACGGCGGCACAAAGGAGAAAGCCGCTATCGGAGAAGTGGAAAGCGCCGGCATCAGCGCGGCACAGTACGCGCAGATTAAGTCTGCGGCAAGCGGTGTTACCTATGAAAAGGGCAAATCCGGTGCAAAGCTGGCGGCAGTTGCAAAGGTGGTCAGCCAGAATACGGCGAACTACAATGAGTATGCGGCAGTTATGCATGCGCTCGGCTACAAAAAGATCGACGGACATTACACCGGCGGCGGCAAACTGCCCGAGGACAAGGGCTCAAGCACCGGCATTTCTGTCAACCGCGCAACTGGTTTCAACAACCCGACGAGGGTTTCCGACGCGGTTATCACGAGCGGCTACGGCAGCAGAACTGCACCTACGACGAACAAGGGCAAGGGAAGCAAACAGCACGACGGTATCGACATCGGCGGCAGTGTGAACGGACAGGCGGCGGACAGTATCGGCGGCGGCAAGGTTACTGAGGTCGGTTACGATGAGAACGGCTACGGCAACTATGTTGTGGTAGACCACGGCAACGGCTATACCTCGCTGTACGGCCACTTGCAGAAGGCTACGGTTAAGCAGGGCGACACGGTAAGCGCCGGTCAGCAGGTCGGTGTGATCGGCTCGACGGGCAACAGCTCCGGCCCGCATCTGCATTTGAGAGTGCATAAAAACGGACAGAGCATTGACCCGAGAACGGTTATTCCGGGGTACGGCGGATAAGAGAAGGGAGGGCGTTTGCCCTCCCTTTCTTTCTTGCGGTGAGTGTGGGAGTGTGTTACAATAAACAAAGCAGTGTGGGAGCATATGTGGGAGTCCCTAAAACACGATAGCGAAATCGTCAGATATAGCGTTATATTTTACGCTTAGTCCTCTGCCTTACAAGCAGAGGGTCAGCGGTTCGAGCCCGTTAACTTCCACCAAACAAAAAAGCTCCTAACAGTTGTGGTTTAGGAGCTTTTTCTCTGTTTATTTGAACTTTTTACAGCGTCGCAAGAGAAGCGGCGCTTTTTTTGTTTTTGTGTGAATGCGGTTTTTTGGGGGTTTTTACGGGTGCAGGATGTGGGACTAAGTGTGGGAGTGAAAATCAACGAATAGAGACGACTTTTTTCTGCGCTTTCTTCCTGCTCTCGGTCGCAAAACTGAGCACCTTTAACGAGGCGTTCGTGAACGCTTCATCGGAGAGGTGCGTATAAATATGCGACGTCATGGTAATTGACTTGTGTCCCAGAAAATCCTTTGCAACGTTGATCGGCACGTCGGCGGACTGCAAATCAGTCGCGTATGTATGCCGCAGGCAGTACGGCGTGAGATCGTCAGCCACGACGGACGTCGCCGGGTCGATCGCGCCGCGTACCATCTGCGCGCCCATGTCGAGGTCAAGCGCCTGCTTAAACGAGCGCCACATCTGCTTCATGGACGTTTCGGTGTGCGGCAGGCCGGTGGTCGGCTGCGTGAAGAGATAGCCGCTGTCCCGCTTCGCCCATTTCAGACGCTTGTACAGCGGATACGGACAAGGAACACGACGATCACCATAGTCTGTCTTGGCGCTGTGCAGCACGATAACGTGCCCCTTGAAGTCGATATCCTCCCATCGCGCTTTCCTGGTTTCCTCTGGACGTGCTCCCGTATAGAGCATGAACACAACCCAGAGACCGGCGCGGTGCGTGCGCGCTACGTTGAAAATATGCTTGCGTTCATCCTCTGTAATCGCGCGATGTGTGCCGTTTGTGGTCTTTGGCATAACAATACCCTCTGCCGGGTCGAAAGCCACTACGCGCGAGATACGCGCCTGCTTGAAGCCCTGCCGGATAAGGTCGCGCAGCTTGCGAGCCTGCGACTGCGATTTACCGGCGCACTCGTTCATTATCATCTGCAAGTGAATTGTCTGCACGTCCTTTAAGCGACGATTTCCGATTGCAGGAGAGATATAGTTCTTGACGTAGGCCTCGAGCTGATGGTAGGTCTTGTCGGAGACGTTGCCTTTTTTGTACGCTTCAAGATATTTGAAAAACCACTTATCGACGCTCGTGTTCTCGTTCACCACGTCTACACCTTCTTCAAGGCGGCGCTTTTTCTCGTCGACTTTCCGCCAGAGTTCGCGCTCTGTCTTTGCGGTTACGTCGTACCGTCTGCCCTTGAACGTGAAGGTCTCACGGTAATAACCGTCGGCATTCTTTTTCATTGTTGAATTTCCTCCTATTTTGTCGTATAATAAGAGGGTAGTAACGTTCCTCAAATGTACTACCCTCGAACCGCCTGCCGGATTGCCCTCCGGTGGGCGGTTTTTGCTTATTGCGCGCACTTTGCGCAAGGGGTATAACCCTTGTTGGAAGCGTCTGCTATTGTGGTCTGGATCGCGTTTTCGCCTGCACAGGACTGCGACAGGTGGTAACGCTTGCCGGATGGTGTGATGTAGGCGGTGGGGCTTTCAGGGTCCTCTCCATCGTCCAAATGGGCGGTATAGTCGTATCCGCCGATGTCGTCCGTATCCGGCTCTATGCCGTTTTCCCAACAAGCATCCTGCCAGCCTTCTTCATACGCCTGCTGCGTCAGATCCTCAACGGAACTTTTCTCGTTCGACAGCTCGTTGTATGCGGCTTTTTCGGCGTCAAGCTGTGACTGCAAGTCTGAAATCTGCGTTTTTAGATCGCCTATCTGCGACTGCTGCTCACTTATGGTCTCAGTTGCTTCTGCGTATTTCTGCTTTGCAGGTGCGTTTTCGTCGTTCGCGATATACAACAGTATCGCAAGCACAATTACCAACATTACCAGAAATAATATGCTGAATGATATAGCGTATTCTTTACGGTAATATTTCGCTCGCTCTTTGTCGAGCAGATCGGTTGCTTTCACCTTGCACCCTTCCTTTACTTATGGTAAAATGTGTGTGCAAGGTCTCGCCTTGTAAAAATGCCTGTTTGGTGGTAGCGCACCGGCAGGCATTTTTTAAATTTTTTTTGTGCACTTTTTGAGATTGTATACTTACTTTGTCAATTATGGTTTTTTACGGGTTTTTGCCGTTTTTTACCGGTATAGACCTCAACAAAACATCAACAATTCTCAAAAACGTTCCGAAATCCTGCTTTTCCTGTTTCGTCCCCGTCGTTCTGTCAATTTACATTTCGCACAGTGGCAGTTAGACTATACTCGTAGCTACAGCAGAGCATGCTCACCCCGAAACGGGGCAGGCATTGGAGTTATGCATGGCGGGGTATGCTCCCGCCGCTCCTTTCCACTTAACGGAAAGCGAGGTTATCATGAACGAACTCATTACTGTAAATTACGACAACGAACAGCCGACTGTATCGGCACGTGAACTGCACGACTTTCTGGAAGTCAAAGACCCGTACCGCAACTGGTTCCCGCGCATGTGTGAATACGGCTTTGAAGAAGGCAAGGACTTTCGCACATTTTTGTGCGAAACCTCGAACGGCCGTCCGGCGCACGATGCCGAGATTACCATCGACATGGCGAAGGAGCTTTGCATGCTTCAGCGCAACGACAAGGGCAAGCAGGCACGTCAGTATTTCTTACAGCTCGAACGCGACTGGAACAGCCCGGAAAAAGTCATGGCTCGCGCCTTGCAGATCGCACACAAGCGCATTCATACGCTGTCGGAGAAGATCGAGCAGGACGCGCCCAAGGTGCTTTTCGCGGACAGCGTCGCGGCGTCGCATACGTCCATTCTGATTTTCGACCTCGCGAAGATCGTCAAGCAGAACGGCGTTGACATGGGCGGCAAGCGGCTGTTTGCATGGATGCGCGACAACGGCTATCTGGTGCGCAGACAGGGCACGGATTACAACATGCCCACACAGCGCAGCATGGAGCTCGGTTTGTTCGAGGTCAAGGAAACCAGCGTCACGCACTCCGACGGCCATATCAGCGTAAACAAAACGCCGAAAGTGACCGGCAAGGGTCAGCAGTATTTCATTAACAGACTTCTGGGAGAAGAGAACCGTTCGAATTGAGCGATTCTTTTTGCCAGACACAGTTCCGTACTTGAAAGGAGCAAAACCATGAGGCACGATGAATGCTGCGCAATCAACGTTCAACGCGATGAAGATACGCGCAAGAGAATTGAATTACTCTATCACTACGTCAACACGCTTCCGCTTACCAAACATCAGCGCGGTAAGCTCATCCGGCTTGCCGAAGAAGCGCTGGTCTGCGCCGAAGGCAACGGCTTTTATACCGGCACTTGTGACACCAGCACGGACGACCTTATGAAAATCATGGAGCGGTTTTCCAAAAAGAAGCTCGCCGACGCTGGCATTTCCGATCAAGTCCCATAAATCGGACACATTTTGTGCTTCACTTATAATGGAGCTTACATCGAACAGATGCTCGATGTATTATTGTGTCGAAACTTGCGGACGGTTTTGGTTGATACGCCCGACGCGCAGGCGTATCATAAAACCAGAGAATTAAGAAAGGCAGGAACCCCAAAATGGAAACGAAATATCCAAATTACGAAAAGCTCGCAGCCTATCTCAATACGTTCGACGAGCCAGAGCAGGTGTTAGCTGCCCTGGTCTCGCTGCTCAAACCAAGCGGAGACCGCTTTTGCGACGGAACGGAGAAACCGTAAATCCTCGTCCGTCAGGTCTGCGCCGTCCGGCATGATACCGGCGGCAACGAAAAGCGCTCTGATCTGGTCTGCGCTTACCTCCTTCGTCTCGGCTTTCGCCGGGGCGGGGGAGGTTTCTTTTTCTATGCTGATGTCTAACAGTGCATCAGCTGAGACATGAAGAACCTTTGCAAGCTGTTTTATTCTCTGCGGGTCGGGGCTGCGTTTTGCAGTTTCGTATCCACAATAAGTGCTTTTTGTGATGCCGAGTTTATCGGCTATTTGCTGCTGAGTCAGCCCGGTTTTAATGCGAGCAGCTTTCAGTTCCTCGTGAAATTCCATGTGCTCACCTCCTATGGTTACAGTATATAGCCGAGTTGGCGATTTGTCAACAAATTTCGAAAAATATCTTGACAAGTTG
>ENA-UEOL01000183-UEOL01000183.1-human-gut-metagenome-genome-assembly--contig:-NODE-183-length-45271-cov-141.737399_pt1 | contig 45271 bp, 33 predicted proteins | sample MGYA00242884_ERZ507884 | MGnify/ENA primary metagenome ERZ507884 (study PRJEB26167, sample SAMN06115417) | human gut metagenome | host: Homo sapiens | place: China:Chongqing | collected 2015-03-06... | reverse complement strand
ATACATGAATATCACTAATTCAAGTATTGCCAGCTTGGGGCATCGAGCCCCAAGTTGGCAATGCCGACGCGGGGACGCGTCGCCCCCAGGTTAGGACCCGCCCCCAATTAGGCAGACAAATTGCAGTTTATTTTTGTCATAAGAATATTTTTACCCACACTATTGCGCTCGCCTTGCACTAACTTTCTTCGCAAGTTAGGCGGCACCTCAGCTATACAAAGCAAAAAATATATTTTTTTGCTTTGCATAGCATTCGGTTTGCACTAACTTTCTTCGCAAATTAGGCGGCGGCTCGGCAATAAAAACAAAAGTCTTCAGACTTTTGTTTTGTATTGCGCTCGCCTTGCACTAACTTTGCACCCAAAAAGCAAGCAATGAATCCTTTGGACATTATTAATAAGTATTATGCCGACAATGAGCCGCTACGCAAATTGCTTATTTTTCATAGCAATCAAGTAAAGGAGCGCGCTCTAAAGATTGTAGCGGCTCACCCCGAACTGCCGTTCGACGCACAGTTTGTAGAACAAGGGGCGATGCTACACGACATTGGCATTTTCTTAACCGACGCACCCGCCATTCACTGCCACGGCACAGAACACTACCTGATGCACGGCTACTTGGGCGGACAGTTGATGCGCAAAGAAGGATTGGAACGCGTGGCACGCGTTTGCGAACGACATACGGGCACAGGACTGACCGAAGCCGTTATCCGCCAACGTGAACTGCCGCTCCCCCCTGGCGACTATCGTCCTCGTACACTCGAAGAGGAGGTGATTTGCTATGCTGATAAGTTTTACTCTAAAAGTCACCCCGAACGTGAACGGTCGGTAAACGACACCGCACGAAGCCTCGAAAAGTTTGGACTCGACGGCGTTTGTATCTTTTGGACTTGGGTGAAACGCTTCGAACCCGAGTGGTACGACGAAAGCCTTCACCAAGCAGCACAAGCAAAGCTCCTTGCTGCCGCTCCGACCGACTTGACTGAATAACTCGTGAGCATGAGATTTTTTTCACTCATTCTACTCTCACTGCTGACCACACTCTGCGTCGTGGCCAGCCATTTGCATTTGCCGATGTCGCACAATGGTGCAGCATCGGCTTCTGTACTTGTAGCCGACTCTAACGCTACACCGCAAAAATCAACGCCTACGCTGCGTCCGCGATTACCCAAAGACACTACTTCTACCCTACTCACCGATTCGCTGAAAAGCGACTCGCTGCGCCATGATTCGGTGAAGGTGGACACGGTGAAGCACAAACCGGGCATCGACTCGCCCGTTGAATATCAAGCGAATGACTCTATGGTGTACGATGCCGCTACGGGATTGGCTTATTTATACGGCAAGGCGCAGGTGAACTATCAGAATATGCAACTTACGGCTGCCAAGATAGCGATGGACATGGACTCAAGCCTTGTACATGCCGAGGCGCGTCCTGACTCTACAGCCGAGGGCGGATTGGCCGAAAAGCCTGTTTATCACCAAGGTAGCGACGAGTATAATAGTGAACGCATGTCGTTCAACTTCAAGACGAAGAAGGGATTCATTCAGAATGTTGCCACACGCCAAGGCGACGGCTTTATGGTGAGCGAGAAGTCAAAACGCTCCGCTGACGGCACACTTTATCTTGAACACGGCCGCTACACCACGTGTGATGCCAAACATCCTCACTTCTACTTAGCCCTCTCACGTGCCAAGGTACGCCCAGGCAAAGAGGTGGTATTCGGCCCGGCTCACTTAGTAGTGGAGGACGTGCCCCTTCCCTTAGCCATTCCTTACGGTTTCTTCCCCTTTAATAAGAAGTATTCTTCCGGCTTTATCATGCCCTCGTATGGCGACGAGACAGCTCGCGGTTTCTACCTACACAATGGTGGTTACTATTGGGCTATCAACGACTACATGGACCTCAAACTATTGGGCGAGATTTACACCAAGGGGTCATGGGGTGTAAGTGCCGAAACAAATTATAATAAACGTTATCGCTATCGGGGTAATCTTTATTTTAGCTATATTCGCACCGTCGAAGGCGATAAGAACATGCCTGACTATTCGGTAACAAAGAGTTTGAAGTTGCAGTGGTCGCACTCGAAGGACTCAAAGGCAGCTCCTAACACCTCTTTCTCAGCACGCGTCAACTTTGCCTCTGAGAATTATGAACGCAAAAATTTAGACAGCCGCTACAATCCTTTGTCGTATACGCAGAGCACGCGCGCCAGTTCGGTTAGCTTTGGCCATACGTTTAGCAACATTGGCTTGAGCATCGCAGCCTCTGTCAACCTCACGCAAAACATGCGTGCCTCTACCATTGCCATGACGCTCCCCGATGTGAGCATCTCATTGGCACGCTTCTACCCCTTCCGCCGCAAACATGCTGCGGGCAAGGAACGTTGGTACGAGAAGATTTCGATGTCGTATACGGGCCAAATGTCTAACTCCATCACAACCAAGGAGAACAAACTCTTTAAGTCAAACTTGATTAAGGACTGGCGCAACGGTTTGCAACACCGCATTCCCATTGACGCGACTTTCCAACTCTTTAAGTACATCAACATTTCGCCCAACTTCAACTTCCGCGATATCATGTACGCCTCACGCGTCAACCGCTCGTGGGACAGACAGTTACAGCAGGAGTTGCGCGACACGACCTACGGCTTTTACAACCTCTATGATTGGAACGTGGGCGTAACGGCCAATACAACACTTTACGGCTTCTACAAACCGTTGAAGTTCTTCGGTGGTAAGAAGATACAAGCCATTCGCCACGTGTTCAAGCCCTCGGTCACGTTTAGCTACGCTCCCGACTTTACCACTTCACGCTATGGTTACACCAAACACTACGACCGCATCGACCCTATGGGCAATGTGCAGAGCGTAAGTTATTCGCCCTACTCTGGCGGCATCTATGGTTACCCTTCAGGCACGAAGCAGGGACTTATCTCGATGTCGGTGTCGAACAATCTCGAGATGAAGGTGAAGTCTGACCGCGACTCTACGGGCTTTAAGAAGATTTCGCTCATTGACGAACTTTCGGCTTCGCTATCATACAACATGGCGGCCAAGACGCAGCCTTGGAGCAACCTCAGCACGCGTCTGCGCCTTAAGTTGGGCAAGAACAAAACGTTCTCTATGGCGGCTGTCTTTGCCACCTACGCTTATAAGTTTAACGAAAACGGACAGGTGGTCACCTCCGACCGCACGGAATGGAGCTACGGACGTTTCGGCCGTTTCCAAGGTATGTCGCAAAGCCTTTCCTACACGTTTAATAACCAGACGTGGGGCAAGTGGATGGATATGTTGCACGGCCGCCGCAAATCGGACACGTCGAGCACCACTTCCACCTCTACCGACGACGACCTCGACGTAGAAGATGCTAACATCGACCCCGACATTAAGGAGGCACGCTCGGGCGGTAGCAAGAAGAAGGAGAAGGCGAAGGTCGACCAAGACGGCTACCTCACCTTCAACATTCCTTGGTCTATCACCTTCTCTTACGGCATCACCATGGCGGAGGATCGCAGCAAGCAGATCAATGTGCGCCGTATGCGTTACCCCTTCTCGTTTACGCAGACGCTCAATGCGTCGGGTTACGTGCGCATAGCTGACGGGTGGAACATTACCTTCTCTTCTGGTTACGACTTTGAGATGCACAAACTCTCAATGACTACGCTTTCTCTCTCGCGCGACCTTCACTGCTTCGAGATGTCGGCCTCTGTCGTACTGAAGCCTTACACATCGTACAACTTCACCTTCCGTGCTCGCGCCTCCGAATTGGCCGACGCCCTCAAGTGGGAGAAGCGCAGCGCTTACTCTACCAATGTGGAATGGTACTAAGTTAATGTGCAAATGTGCAAATGTGCAAATGTGCAAATGTGCAAATGTGAGAATGTGCAAATGCTTGGTTAATGTGCAAATGTGAGAATGTGCAAATGGTCGCCTTTACTAACTGCGTTTGCACTTATTAAACTCATTAAACCCATTAAACCCATTAAACTCATTAAACTCATTAAACTCATTAAACCCATAAAACTCACTAAACTTATTAAACTCAAAAAATATCTCTCTTATGCAACTCAAAAAGATGATTTCAAGCAGCATCGCTGCCGTAGCTTTAGTCCTCTCGCTTGCATCATGCAGCAGTGGTACGAATGAATATCACACGACTTACTTCAACCCTCTGCGTCCCAATGGCATTGAGATGTTTGCCGACCAAACAATCGACTCTACTCGCATTGTCAGCACCGACAACTGGTCATTCCAAATTCAAGCTGCTGATTGGTTGACAGCTACTTATAAAGGCCAACAGTCCCCCTTCTCTGAAACGGTAAAAGCTGGTTACCTCGTACAGTCTGACCGCATCACCCTCACCGCTACGCCTAATACTACGGGCAAGGAGCGCGGTGCCCTTCTGTCTGCTACGAGCACATTTAGCAAGATTGGTACGACGATGACACAAGTTCGCCAATATCCCATGCTCAACATCACTACTCCTTCATGCGAGATCTCTACGGTGAACAATCAGAAGCAATACATTTTCCGCACCTACGTTGATGCTGCGGGCAAGACTTCAGGTTCGGCCAATCCGAAAGTTACCTTCACCGTGTACGCCGAAGGTGCTACTTTGCGCTCTAACGACGAGTGGATCACGGTAATGCCTAAGACGCTCGGCAAAGAGAACGTTTATACACCTAACGAGAAGCAAGAGGTGAACCTCACCATAGCAGAAAACAAAGGCACGGAAAAGCGTACCGGTACGCTCACGCTTACCTCTAACGGCATTTCAAATACGATTACAATCGTACAAGCCGCTCCTACTAACGACAATAAGTAATCACACATATAGCAACAGAAGGGGCAGGCCTCTGGCCTGCGAGTAAAAAGCAACGAACTTACTCGCAGGCCAGCGTCCTGCCCCTAATTGCTAAAAAGCCTCCATCAGATATGAGCAAAACACTAAAGGTTGGCCTTATACAACAAACGTGCTCGGCCAGCGTTGAAGATAATAAGCAAAAACTTGCTAAGAACATTGCCGATGTAGCCGCACAAGGAGCCGAATTGGTCGTACTGCAAGAGTTGCACAACTCGCTCTACTTCTGCCAAGTAGAAAGCACTGACAACTTCGACCTCGCCGAACCCATTCCCGGTCCTTCAACCGACTTCTATGGTGCTTTGGCCCAAAAGCATGGCATCGTCTTAGTCACTTCCCTCTTCGAACGCCGTGCAGCAGGGCTTTATCACAACACGGCCGTTGTGTTTGAGAAGGACGGCAGCATAGCGGGCAAGTACCGCAAGATGCACATTCCCGACGACCCAGCTTACTACGAGAAGTTCTACTTCACCCCTGGCGACATGGGCTTTCACCCTATCAACACTTCAGTTGGCCGACTCGGCGTACAAGTATGCTGGGACCAATGGTACCCAGAGGGAGCACGTCTCATGGCATTGCAAGGTGCCGAACTCTTAATCTATCCTACCGCTATCGGTTACGAAAGCAGCGACACACCTGAAGAACAAGCGCGCCAACGCGAAGCTTGGACCACCGTGCAGCGTGGTCATGCCGTAGCCAACGGACTGCCCGTCATTGCGGTCAACCGCACAGGTCATGAGGACGACCCTTCAGGCCAAACGAATGGCATCGACTTCTGGGGATCAAGTTTCGTAGCAGGACCACAAGGTGAACTCTTACACCGTGCTCCCATCAACGAAGAAGAGAATGTAGTCATTGAGATAGACCTTCAACGCAGCGAGAACGTTCGCCGTTGGTGGCCCTTCTTACGCGACCGCCGCATAGAAGAGTTCCAACCGCTCACTCAACGCTTTATTGACTAAAACAGGTATCAACAACATCTCTTTACATATTCAACGCGAAGTGCCTAACGCGCTTCGCGTTTTTTTTGAATAGCAAGTTACATCAAACGGCCTAATTGGGGGGCGGGTTCTCACCTGGGGGCGACGCGTCCCCGCGTCGGCATTGCCAACTTGGGGTTCGATGCCCCAAGTTGGCAATACTTAAAGTATGTATATTCATGTATTTGTTAGTCAAGGCATCGAGCCTTGACTAACAAATGCCGACGCGGGGACGCGTCGCCCCCAAGTTAGGACGCGTCCCCCAATTAGACTAATAAATTGCAGTTTATGAAGCAGGAATGCTCTTATAATTGAAGTTTTATTGGTGATGAGTTATCGTCCACTGGCCAGTGTACGTGTTTCCACTGGCCAAGTGTACGTGTTTCCACTGGCCTGTGGACGCACGTACACTGGCCTGTGGACGACAACTAACCACCTTTTTTCTAATGCCTAACCACCTTTTTCCTAATAACTGACCGAGCTTTTTTTCTAATGCCTAATCACCATTCTTCTAATGCCTAACTGGCACAAAAACACCTTCTTCAGTCGGTTTTTCGACAACCATGCCTTACAAAACAGGACTTTATTGCTTAATTTTTTTGTTATAACATTTATATTTTTTTGTTACAAGCAAAATGAGAAAGTATTGATAATCAATGGATTAGATTTTTTAAATTTATAAAACCATTTACATTTTGCTTATATGCTCTACTTACTAATCATTCTATGTTGTACTTTTGCCACGTCGAAAGTGCAAAAGCGTACGATATGTTTTAATGAACATTAAACGCTTCGGAATCGTTTTTAAGCACTTCGATTTTTTTAAACGCTTCGAAATTGTTTTAAACGCCTCGAATCGAAATAGTGGACCAACACGAAATAACAACATACGAATATGAAGAATTTGCTTTTCACCCTCTCGCTCTCTTGCCTTTCACTCACGGCAATGGCGCAAGACTTGCAATCGCCCAACGGAAACTTCAAGATGAACTTTTCGCTCGACGCGCAAGGTCGCCCTACTTATTACTTAAAGTATAAAGGTCGCGACATTATCCGTCCGTCTCACCTCGGATTGGAGTTGAAGCAAGAAGACCCCAACAAGGCACAAGACTTCGAATTTAAGACACGTGCCGATGCTTCAAAGTTAGCACAGAAGGCAGACCTCATGACAGGCTTCGTGGAGACCGACCATACGACCACGACCTTCGACGAGACGTGGCAACCCGTTTGGGGCGAAGAAAGCAACATTCGCAATCATTACAACGAACTCTGCGTCACCCTCTCACAACCCAAGAACGAACGTGAGATAAAGATACGCTTCCGCATGTTCGACGATGGGCTCGGCTTCCGCTACGAATTTCCTGCTCAGAAGAACCTGACCTACTTCACCATTAAGGAGGAACACACACAATTTGCCATGGCAGGCGACCACACCGCTTGGTGGATTCCAGGAGACTACGACACGCAAGAGTACGAGACCGTTACGAGCAAACTCAGCGAGATACGCAAACTGATGAAGAGCGCTGTAACGCAAAATTCTTCACAGACTCCTATTTGGGAGGGCGGTGTACAAACGGCCTTGATGATGAAGTCGGCCGACGGCCTTTACATCAACCTGCATGAGGCGGCTTGCATTGACTACTCTACGATGCACCTCAACTATGATGACAAGACGATGACCTTCGAGAGTTGGCTCACTCCCGACGCACGCGGCGACAAGGGTTACTTACAAGCCCCTTGCACTTCGCCTTGGCGCACCATTATAGCAGGTGAACACGGCTCCGACATCTTGGCTTCTCGCATGACGCTCAACCTCAACGAGCCTTGCAAGATTAAAGATACGTCATGGATTAAGCCTACTAAGTACATCGGCATTTGGTGGGATATGATTACCAATAAGGGCACTTGGGCCTACACCAACGACTTCTCTACCGTTAAGTTGGGCGAAACGGACTATGCACACGCCAAGCCTAATGGTACGCACTCTGCTAATACCGAGAACGTAAAGCGTTACATCGACTTTGCCGCAGAGAATGGTTTTGATGCGGTACTGGTTGAAGGTTGGAACATTGGTTGGGAAGACTGGTTTGGCCATGAAAAGGACTACGTGTTCGACTTCGTTACGCCTTATCCCGACTTTGACGTGAAGGCCATTCACGCTTACGCTGCTTCAAAGGGCGTTAAGATGATTATGCACCACGAAACGTCAGGTTCGGCTCGCAACTATGAGCGTCACCTCGACAAGGCTTACCAATTTATGGTTGACAATGGTTATCCTGCCGTAAAGAGTGGCTATGTAGGCAACATCGTGCCACGTGGCGAACACCACTACGGTCAGTGGATGAACAATCACTACCTCTACTGCGTGACTAAGGCTGCTGACTATCATATCATGGTCAATGCCCATGAGGCTACTCGTCCGACAGGTATCTGCCGCACTTACCCCAACTTGATTGGCAACGAGAGTGCACGTGGTACAGAGTACGAATCATTTGGTGGCAATGCCGTTGACCACACGACAATTCTTCCCTTTACTCGTTTGATTGGCGGTCCGATGGACTATACACCAGGCATTTTCGAAACGGACTGCTCAAAGATGAATCCTTCTAACACCAGCCGCGTTCGCACAACGATTGCTCGCCAGTTGGCTCTCTACGTTACCATGTATAGTCCCTTGCAAATGGCGGCCGACGTGCCTGAACATTATAAGGAACACATGGACGCCTTCCAGTTTATCAAAGACGTGCCCGTTGATTGGCAAAAGTCTGTTTACCTCGAAGCTGAACCGGGCGACTACGTAACGATTGCTCGTAAGGACAAGCATTCTGAGAATTGGTTTGTAGGTTGCTCAGCCGACGAGAATGGTCACACAGCCAACCTCAAGTTCGACTTCCTCACTCCGGGCAAGAAGTATGAAGCGACTATCTACGCTGATGCGAAAGACGCTTCATGGGACAAGAATCCGAAGGCTTACACCATTACCAAGAAGACAATCACCAACAAATCAACTCTCAAGCTCCACGCTGCCAGCGGTGGTGGTTTTGCTATTAGCTTGAAGGCACTCTAAGTTATCGAGTTCTTTTGTTAACGAGTTCTTTTGTTAACGAGTTCTTTTGTTAACGAGTTAACAAGTTGACAAGTTGACAAGTTAACGGGTAAGTTACCTTAAAAGGACTAACTTTCTTGTTAACTTGTCAACTAAAAACTAAAAAAACTAACTTTCTTGTTAACTTGTCAACTAAAAACTAAAAAAACAAACTTACTCGTCAACCCGTTAACTCGTTAACTTGTTAACTGAAAAAAGACAATTCTCTAAGAATAAATATCATGAAAAAGAAGTCACTCAACTCCCGTCTCTTGTCGCTATTGTTGGCAGGAGCAAGCCTACCGATGGGCGCTTTGGCCCAGGGGCTAACGGTTAGTGGACATGTGCAAGACACTACAGGCGAGGCTGTGCCCTTTGCCACGGTTACTGTGCCGGGTACGAAAGCCATGACCCAAACAGATGCTAACGGTAACTTTAAAATTAACGTAAAGCCTGGAGCCAACATCCATGTGGCTTATATTGGTTATAAACCAGCTACTATCAAGGCCGACGGCACGGTGGTTATCACATTGGAGGATAACTCTACGCTCAACGAAGCCGTTGTCATTGGTTACGGTGTAGCCAAGAAGAATGACCTCACGGGTTCGGTTACGGCTATTAAGCCTGACGACAAGAACCACGGTCTTCAGACCTCGGCTCAGGACATGATTCAGGGTAAGATAGCAGGTGTCAACGTCGTTTCGAACAATGGTGCACCGGGTACAAGTGCTACCATCCGTATTCGTGGTGGATCTTCATTGAACGCTAAGAACGACCCGCTGATTGTCATCGACGGTTTGGCTATGGACAACGACGGCATTGAGGGTTCACCCAATGCGCTTTCTCTTGTCAACCCGAACGATATTGAGAGTTTCACCGTATTGAAGGACGCCTCAGCTACGGCTATTTATGGTTCACGTGCCTCAAACGGCGTTATCATCATCACGACGAAGAAGGGACGTAAGAACACGAAGCCCCGCGTTTCATACAATGGCAACGTATCAGTCAGCACGAATACGAAGTACATGGACGTGCTCAACGCGCAAGAGTTGATAGACCTCGTTCGCCAACGCACTGGACTGACCGACGACGCTGCTTGGTTGGCTTCTGATTATTACAAAAACCTCGGTTACTTCAATGCTGCGGGCGAACATCGCTTTGCCGACACCGATTGGCAGAAAGAAATCTATCGCACTGCCGTTTCGACCGACCACAATATTACGCTGAGCGGTGGCGTAAAGAATATGCCTTACCGCGTTAGCTTTGGTTATACAGAGCAGAAGGGTACGCTCAAGACGTCTAACTTCAATCGTTACACGGGTAGTTTCAACCTCTCACCGACCTTCTTGCAAGACCACCTCTCGGTCAACTTGAATGGTAAGTTTATGTACTCGCGTGCCTCATACGCCAACACCGATGCCATTGGCCAAGCCATTAACATGGACCCCACGAAACCTATCTACGACGACCGCCCCGAGGCGAAAGAGTACGGTGGCTACTGGCAATGGCCTGCTACAACCGACTATGGCGATAGCGAGTGGACACACTCCAGCAACCCCTTAGCCATAGGCAACCCTGTCGCAGTACTTAACAATCAGAGCAACATCGGTAAGAGCCGTTCATTGCAAGGCAACTTGGAGTTGGATTATAAGGTACACGGATTTGAAGACCTCCGTCTCCACGTAAACGGTGGTATGGAAGTGGCTCATGGCCACAGCGACAAGGTTTGCTTGCCTACTGACTATGGCAATATGTACTATGGCAGCAAGGGCTGGAACGAGAGTGATAAGTACAACCTCTCACTCAATATGTATGCCCAATATTCTAAGAACTTTACCGAGGCACACCACTTCGATGCCATGGTGGGTTATGAATGGCAACATTTCCACCGCGAGACAGACTATAGCTACCCCGTTTACTATCCTTCTACTCACTTGACGAAGCCAGGTGAATTGCTTAACCCGAACTACTTTAAAGAGAAGAACTCTCTCTTCAAGACGGAGTACTACCTCGTTAGCTTCTTTGGCCGCTTCAACTATAGCTTGAAGAATCGCTACTTGCTCACGTTTACGCTACGCGACGATGGTTCTTCACGTTTTGCAAAGGAACAGCGTTGGGGTCTCTTCCCCGCAGCCGCCTTTGCATGGAAGGTGAAAGAGGAATCATTCTTGAAGAATGTGAAGGGCGTGACCGACTTGAAGCTCCGCTTAGGTTGGGGTATCACGGGTCAGCAGGAGCATGGCTATGGCGACTACGTCTATATGCCTAACTATACGCAGAATCTAGCTGGTGCGTTCTATCCCATTGTAGGCAACGGCTCGACTTATCGTCCTGAGGCTTATAACAAGGACTTGACTTGGGAGAAGACGACTACTTACAACGTAGGTGTTGACCTCGGATTCTGGAACAACCGCGTAACAGCTAACTTAGACTGGTACTACCGTAAGACGACAGACCTCTTGAACACGGGCTTCGTCGCTGTAGGTTCTAACTTCAGCAGTAGCGTATTGAGCAACATTGGTTCGTTGCACAACACTGGTTTTGAAGCCATGTTGACCGTTCGTCCTATTCAGACAGCCAACTGGGGTTGGGAAATCTCTTACAACTTGGGTTGGAACAAGAACAAGATTGACGAACTCATCGCTTCTCAAGGTTCTGACTACTACATTTCGAATGCTTACTGCGCTGGTGGTAAAGCCACGGCCGACAGTATGATTAAGGCATGGAAGAAGGGACAAGCTGTTAGCGCCTTCTACGTATTCCAACAGGTATATGACGAGAAGGGACAACCTATTTATGGCGAGTTCGTTGACCGCGATGCCAACGGCATTATCGACAACCGTGACCGCTACTTCTATAAGAAGTCTGACCCCGACGTTACGATGGGCTTGAGCACGAAACTCACTTATAAGCATTGGGACTTAGGCCTCGGCTTCCGCGCCAGCTTGAATAACTACGCTTACAATGCAGTGGAGGCTGGTGATAATATGAACACAGGCCTTACCCGTGTTTACACAGGCAATTCTTATCACAACGTTTTGAATTATGAGTTGGCCAAGAATTGGACGGCATCAAGTGCCAGTGCTTCTTGCTCTGACTACTTCATTCAGAATGCTTCGTTCTTGAAGTTGGACAACATCACCCTCGGTTACTCATTCGACCACATCGGCCGTAGCAACATCTCGGGTCGTGTATATGCCACTGCTCAGAACGTATTTACCATTACCAAGTACAAGGGTCTCGACCCCGAGATTGACGGTGGCTACGATAACAACATCTATCCACGTCCCTTCACTTGCATCTTGGGTGTAAACCTTAACTTCTAAAAAGTGATTGTTTGAAGTTTGAAGGTTATAAGGTTATGGTAACTTAATAACCTCCTATGCTAAAAACTCCAAACCTCAAAACCGCTACTACAATGAAATTCAATATTAAGAATTATGCAGCGCTCATGGCTTGTGCTTGTGGTCTGACCCTGACTTCGTGTGTGGGCGACTTAGACGTTACGCCTATCAACCCGCAGCAAACGCAGGTGGCCAACGATGACGCGCTTTTCAATAAACTTTATGCTACTTTCAGCCTCACTGGTCAGCAGGGCAATGCGGGTAAACCTGATATTCCGTCAAACGTAATGGAAAACGAGGGCTTTACGCAGTACTATCGTATGCAATGGTACTTGAACGAGTTCACGAGCGACGAAGCTGCTTGGAACTATTCAGGCAACGATGGTGGTATACAAGAGTTGATGTATAATAAGTACACGGCCAACAATTCCTTTGCCTTGGGCCTTTACTACCGTCTCTACTTCGACATCACGCTGTGCAACTCTTACATCAACGATATTGGTAAGGACGAGCAGCGATTGGCTGAAGCACGCTTCATTCGTGCTTACAACTACCTCTCTGTGCTCGACATCTTTGGCGCAGGTCCGTTCTGTACGAAGGTATCGTCTGAGAATGCAGCGTATTACAACCGCCAGCAACTCTTCGACTATGTAGAGTCTGAACTACTCGACATCGAGAGCAAAATGGCTGAACCGGGTAAGAACACTTACGGCCGCGCCGACAAGGTGGCTGTTTGGCAGCTCTTGTCTCGCCTTTACTTAAATGCTGAGGTGTACACTGGCCATGAGCGCTACACTGATGCCATGACGTATGCTGAGAAGGTAATCAATAATGGTTACTACCACTTGATGAAGAAGGATAAAATCAACCCCGTTACAGGTGAGGTTTACTCTCCTTACCAGATGCTCTTCTTGGCTGATAACAACACCAATGGTGCTCAGTATGAAATGACATTGCCCGTTATTCAAGACGGTATCACAACAAAGACGGACGGTGGCACGCAGATGTTGATTCAAGGTTGCTATGACAAGAGAAACGATATGAACAAGGACGTTCCCTCTGGCACGAACACCAGCTGGGGTAAGTGTATTCAAGTAAAGGGTAAGTTGGTTGACCTCTTCTTCAATGGTGCTACTCCTCCGCAGACGAGCAGCATTGCTGAGATGACCAGTGCAGCACATGATGATCGTGCGCTCTTCTACTCTAAGGGTTATACGCAGTACCTCACGGAGGTTGACAACATGGATCAATGCTTCAACAGTGTGAAGTTCCGCAACGTGCGTTCTGACGGTGCCAGAGCTTCAGCTATTGACTACGTCGACACTGACCTACCTTTGATGCGTATTGCCGAGGCTTACTTAACATACGCAGAGGCTTCGGTACGTAAGTCTGGCCCGAACACAAATGCAGACGATATGCTGAATGAGTTGCGCGACCGCGCTAACGCTCCAAGGTTGAACGGTGCTACACTTGACGACATTTGTACGGAGTGGGCACGCGAGTTCTGGTTTGAAGGTCGCCGCCGCACGGACTTGATTCGTTTCAACAAGTTTGCTGGTCAGTCTGACTATAAGTGGGAATACATGGGTGGTGAACAAAACGGTGCATCGTTCCCTTCATTCCGCAAGGTATTTGCCATTCCTCAAACAGACTTGAGCAACAATCCTAACTTGAAACAAAACGAGGGGTATAATTGATCCTTAGTTGACGAGTTGTTTTGTTGACGAGTTAACGAGTTGACAAGTTAACAGGTAAGTTACTTTAAAAGGTCATCTTTTCCGAATTAACTTGTCAACTAAAAGAACTAACTTACTCGTTAACTCGTCAACTCGTTAACTTGTCAACTCCCTCATAATTAAAAAAGAAAGCCATGAAACTATATCATATATTACCAACCGTAGCATTGGGCTTAGGCGTCGCACTCGGCTTCACCTCGTGTGCTGACGACAATGACTCTAACCCCGTGCTGCACATGCCCGACACCTTTACGCTGAACACGCCAGCTCTTGCGGGCAACACGTATGATCTGAAGAATACAACTGACTCTATCGCCTTCACATGGAGTCAACCCGACTATGGTGGCATGCCACTCGCTACCACCTATAAGTTGCAATACGTCGTAGCTAAGACGGGCAACGAAGTAGTGACCACTGCTGACGGCAAACTGCAATTTGCTGAAGGCGTTGAGGTAAAGGAATACGATGAGAGCAAGACTAAGTGTGAGTACAAACTCGCTCCTGCTGACGTTGACATCATTCTCTTACGCGAAACGGGCGCAACGGCCGACAATATGCCAGCCTCAACTGACGTTTACTATCGTGTAAGTGCACAGACTACTTCTACGCAGCCCGTTTACTCTAACATCATCAAGATGACCTACGCGCCTTACTACCAGCGCACCGAGATAGCTGAACCCGTTACTTGGTACTTGGTTGGTAGCTGCTTTGCCGATGGTACATGGGGCGAACAAGTGCCGACAAGTGCTTTGCCTCTCTATCTCACTGGCGATAAGTATGACGAAGATACAGGTTACGGCACCGTTTCGTGGACGGGCTACATACCAGCCGATGCCATCTTCAAGCTGCGTGGCTCTCTCACCGACAAATGGGGTACCCAAATTGGTCAAGGCACGGAGTATGGTCAGTTCTCTATCAACGATGTCGGTTGCGGCAACATTGCTCCGGGTGTAGCAGGTGTTTACAACATTACAGTTTACACCAAGGCGATAGCTACGGGCGATGCTTCGGGCATTAGCATTACTAAGACAGACGATGCCACTACTTACAACCAAGTTTACCTCAATGGTTCATTCAATAATTGGGGCGACGGTGTTGCTATGAGCCCAGTTAACACAACTACAACTGTGGGTGAGAACAACCACGATTGGTACACACGCATTCACTTGCCCGCAGGCACTGAGTTAAAGTTCCAAGCCAACAATTGGGGTATGGAGATTGGTAGTAAGTACAGCGAAACGCCCAGTTGCAAATCTGGCTACTACGGCGTAGGTGCTAAGAGCGGTGGCGGTAACATTTACATTGCCAACGAAGCTGACTACCTCGTTATCGTTAACGACATCACAGGTGCTTTCCGCTTTATTAAAGAGTAGTTTTCTTTTTAGTTAACGAGTTAACGAGTTGACAAGTTAACGGGTAAGTTACTTTAAAAGGAAGTAGTTACCAAGTTAACTTGTCAACTAAAAAGACTAACTTACCCGTTAACTCGTCAACTTGTTAACTCGTTAACCCCAAAATAAAAAAAACAATGAAAAAGATATTATTCACATTAATGGCTGTTGCACTCTGCTTGACAGCTTGTGATGAAGACTATACCGACTGGAAGGCTCCACAGAGCAATCCACAAGAAGAGGCACAAAACGTAGTAGTAAACGTAACGCCTGCTGCCGACATCGAATTGGCCAATGTTACGGCTCAAAGCATTGAGTTAGGTCAGGTGGCAACAGAATTGCCCGAAGGCTACGTTACGGACTCTACCGCATTGGACGTAGTCAATGCAGACGGCACGACTACCCCACTCACCCTTACCGACAATACTGTACAGGTAAGCGAGTTAGCCAATATCATTACCAAAGCGTTTGGCCGTCGTCCAGAGTTTCGCACCTTGCAAGTAAAGGCCAGCGTTTATGCTTGGACAAGTGCTGAAAAGGTAGACCGCGTTTGCGGTACCAAGACGTTTGAGGTAAAGGTTAAGCCCGTTGCCCCCGCGATTGAAGACGCTTATTATTACATTGGAGCTTTAGGTACTGACAAGAGTCACCCGATGACAAAGGAAGCTGATGGTGTGTTCACCATTACTGTCCCTGCCGTAGGCGGTTGGCACTGGTTTAAGATTGCTCCTGAGTCTGGCTTCGGTGCTGACGGCAACTTCGATTGGGCAAACGAGGGCAACTGCCTCTGCGCTACATCTAAGGACAATGAAAGCACTGAGGGTAAGTTCGTCATCGGTGGTGACAAATATTCATGGCACTTGATCGAACCCGAAGGTGCAACTTCATTCACCATTACGGTCGACCTTTACGACATGAATTACAGCATCACTGCTAAATACTAACACAAAATGACATGAATGGCGCGCTTCGCGCGTTGGAAGGGAACATTAATTATCATATAATTAGTCATTAATTTCTTCATTAATTTTTTTCATGTAATTGGTCATAAATTATCTCATATAAATGTCATTAATTTCTCTTCTACTTTGACGTACAACGACTTCATGAAATAATTAATGACCAATTACATGAAATAATTTAATGAAAAAAATTAATGAAATAATTAATGATCAATTATATGATAATTAATGTTCCCATCCAGCGCGCGAAGCGCGCCTTAACGTTTAAGCATGAATGTTATGAAAAGAGTTTTAGCGTTATTCCTTAGCGTAGCGTCCCTTAGCGTTTACGCCCAAGCACCCGCTGAGAGCGAGGACGTTATGCTACAAGGTTTCTATTGGAATTCACAACGACAGACAGGTTGGACACAGTTGACAGACCAAGCCGCTGATATAGCCAAGAGTTTTAATCTCATTTGGCTGCCCCCTTCTGCCAGTGCTGAAGGCGGTGGGGCCGTAGGCGGTAACAATATGGGCTATCACCCCCGACAGTGGAACAATCAGACATCGTGTTGGGGTACGGCCGAACAGCTCAAGACGCTCATCAGTACACTGCATAATAGCAATGTGAAAGTCATCGCCGACATCGTTGTCAACCACCGCGCGGGCAACACGGGCTGGGGCAACTTCACGAAAGACGACTTTGGCACGTATGGCTCGTACCAACTCACGACCGACCACATCTGCGCGAACGACGAGATGAACACTGCCCCTTCGGCTGGCTCATGGTATGGCACAGCTAAGGGGGCAAAAGATACGGGGGAGAATTGGGACGGTGCACGCGACCTCGACCACACTTCCACTTACGTACAACAAGACATTGAGGCTTACCTCAACTGGTTGCATGGTGAGTATGGTTACGACGGTTGGCGTTACGACTTCTGTAAAGGCTATAATGGCAAGTACGTTGGCCTCTTCAACGAAGCTACGCAGCCTTACCTCTCCGTAGGCGAATATTGGGACGGCAGTTACGACCCCGTAGCGGCATGGATCGTGGCAACAGGCAAGCAGAGCATGGCCTTCGACTATCCCGCTAAATATGCGGCTCTCAACAACGGACTGGCCAAGAACAACTTTAGTAATATGTCGTGGATAGAGGATAAGACCACTTGGCGCCCAGCGGGTATGATTCATCATCATAACTACAACCGCTATTCCGTCACCTTTGTCGACAATCACGACACGTATCGCGACAGCAATAAGTACACTGGCAACGTGCAAGCTGCCTACGCTTTTATCCTCTCTTCGCCTGGCATTCCTTGCGTGTTCTACCCTCATTGGGTGGGCGCTGACCGCGATGCTATCAACCAAATGATAGCCATTCGCCGTCAAGCTGGTGTTCACTCTGAGAGCAACGTCACCGTAACGGCACGCAGCCAATATTACGAGAGCCATGCCGTAGGCCACCATGGCACGCTCATCACGCGCATTGGCGCAGCTGCGCCCACCACCGTGCCAGAGGGTTACACTTTAGTGGCCAGTGGAGCGCAGTGGCAGATGTTTCTCCCCACTGAGTTGGCCGCCGTACATGCCGTAACAGCTTCTGACAACGCCCTTCGGGTGAACGCACAAAACGGACAGTTAACAATTAACAATCCGCAAGGCCATACATTCCAAGTATTCGGCACCGATGGCCGTTTGCTTCACCAATCAAGCGCCACCAGCTGCACACTTTCCCTCCCCGCTGCCCCCTATGTCGTCAAGTCGGGCAAAGAGGTCAAGAAAGTTTCGGTTAGATAAGAGAACGTATTAAAATATAGCAAGTGGGGGCAGACTTCTCGGCCTGTGGAAACGTAAAAAAATCGTTCCGCAGGTCAGATGTCTGCCCCCACTTGCTGTACGTCTTTGGTATCGTTTGCCTATGATTTAGGAAGAAAAAGCCGTTCTTTTGCCTATGATTTAGGAAAACACTGTACTTTGGCAAAAAACGAAAGCTATGATATATAGACAATTAATAGAAGATTTAGAGAAGTGGAGTCAGCGTCCCAATCGCAAACCACTTGTGCTGCGTGGTGCAAGACAAGTTGGTAAGACCACGCTTATCGATGAATTTGGTAAACTGCAATTTATCGGCCTAATTGGGGGGCGGATCCTAACCTGGGGGCGACGCGTCCCCGCGTCGGTATTGCCATGTTGGGGCTCGAGGCCCCAACATGGTAATGCTTTAAATAGAAGAGCATTTGCTTGTCAAGGCATCGAGCCTTGACAAGCAAATACCGACGCGGGGACGCGTCGCCCCCAGGTTAGGACGCGTTCCCCCAAGTGGCCGACAAATTGCAGTTTATACCCAATAGTGGTGATTTTGAGTGCCATAGGGCATTATGGAATAAAAAGTAGCTTGTTTTTTCGTACTTTTGCATTCAGAATAAAGAATGTAAGGCACAAGGCGATAGACTATCAATAGAGTTTGGCTAAGTGCCACAGAGAAAGAATGACAAACAGTATGACCCACGTACAGCAAAGATCAGCCATTCAGTTAGAGAACACGTTGGCTGAAATTTCAAAGTTTGAAGTTGAAGATGGTGTAACGGAATTTCACGTAATGATTCACGCTACACACCCCGAACAAACCTTCCAAGAACAGCTTGATAGCGTTCTCAACACATATTATAATCTGCTCGAAACAGAACTCAAGGGTGCATCGTCAGTTATAAAGCGTTACTTCCTAAGCGATGCTGCTAATCAATATGAAGCCTTATACTCTGCAGTGCCAGAAGCACCTGCATGCGCATGTTCTGTAGTAGAGCAAGCACCACTTAATGGTACGAAGATAGCTCTTTGGGCTTACCTTCAGACAGGCATCGGTGCTGGCTCATTCGACAACGGACTCTACAAGGTGCAACATGGCGGCTATACCCACTTGTGGGGAGGCACAGCCGTAAGCCATGCCGAGACGTCAGAACAGCAGACAAGCCTACTACTGAAAGAATACACCATGCAACTCTTGAGCAATGGCGGCAAACTGGCCGACAACTGCATTCGCACTTGGTTCTTCGTACAGAACGTAGACGTTAACTATGCGGGCGTAGTAAAAGCACGCAATGAAGAGTTTTACACACAAAACTTAACCAGCCAGACGCACTTCATCTCAAGTACGGGCATCAACGGACGCAATGCCGATCCTAAGGTGTTGGTACAACTCGACACGTATGCTGTACTGGGACTTGACGTAAAGCAACAAATCAAGTTTCTTTATGCCCCTACCCACCTCAACCCCACATACGAATATGGAGTGAGTTTTGAACGCGGCACAAGCGTTGAGTATGGTGACCGCCGCCAAGTGTTCATCTCTGGCACAGCAAGCATCGACAACAAGGGCAACGTGCTACACATGGGCAACATTCGTCAGCAGACGGAGCGTATGTGGGAGAACGTGGAAGCACTACTCACGGAGGCTGATTGCGGATTTGAGGATGTGGGCCAGATGATTGTCTACCTACGCGACACGGCCGACTACGCAGTCGTCAATCGTATGTTTGAAGAACGCTTTCCAGGAGTACCTAAAGTAATCGTTCACGCCCCCGTCTGCCGACCAGGTTGGTTGATTGAAATGGAGTGTATGGCCACCAAGGCCGTTCATAACGAGACATTCAAACCGTTCTAACAAAAAATAATAAACGATTAACGAACAGAATTAATGGTATAATGTTCCTGTGACATATCCATTAATTTTGTTCGTTAATCGTTTCATTAATCGCTTTACAATATGTTACGATCTCATTTTAACGGCAAGAATGTCACCTTGTCGTTGTTTTTCTTCTTATTAGCTTTAATGGCCGCTGCCACCCTATTAGAAAGTAAATGGGGAAGCGAATGGGTGAGCGACACGATATATCACACACCGTGGTTTTGCGCCCTATGGGGCCTACTCGTACTACTCATGTTGGGCGGCATGGTGAAGTATCAATTGTGGCACCGCTTCTCAGTGATGATGCTCCACCTCTCTTTTATCGTCATCTTAGCAGGTGCCCTTACTACTTACCTCACTTCTCACAAAGGCATTATCCACTTACAACAAGGGCAGAAGGTGAGTCAATTCCAAAGCGAAGACTTTAAACAGACCTATCCCCTCCCCTTTTCTCTACGTCTTGACACCTTCCGCGTGATATACTATCCTGGCACGGAAGCCGCAGCCGACTACGTAAGCCACATTACGCTTACTGATCAAGACGCAGATAGTACACGTGAAGAAGACATTTCGATGAATAACATACTCAAACACGCGGGCTACCGCTTCTATCAGTCGTCATACGACGATAACGGCCGCGGTAGTTGGCTCAGCGTCAACTACGACCCTGTAGGCACAGGCATTACTTACTTAGGCTACCTTCTGCTGGGACTCTCGATGCTGATGACCGTCTTCGACCGTAGTGAGGAGTTTCGTCGTCTCCTACGCCACCCCTTATTGCGCAAGGGAACACTCGTCCTGGGACTATTATTAACATTAAATGTACAGAATCTTTCCGCTCGCGAACTTCCCGCCTTCAATCGTTCCAAAGCCGATTCGTTGGCCACGAAGCAGATAATCTATAATGACCGCGTGGCCCCCTTCAACACGATGGCACTTGACTTTATGCGCAAACTCTATGGAAGTGACACGTATCACGGACTATCGGCCGAGCAAGTTGTAACGGGGTGGTTGTTTCGTCCCGAGGTGTGGCAAGACGAACCCATGATATTGGTAAAGAGCCAACAACTACGTTCTTTACTACACATCGAAGGCAAATATGCAAGTCTATCGAACTTCTTTGCTAATGGAACTTACGTGCTCAACCAATATTGGAAAGGAGACGATACAGGCAACGTAAGGTCTAACGATCCCTTACAGAAGGCCATTGCGGAGGTGGACGAGAAGGTGGGCTTAATCATGATGCTACAAAAGGGAACGCTCTTTCGGCCGCTGCCTAAAGACCATAGCGTGGCACGCCTTTCGCCTCTACGTGTCAAGGCAGAACTGCTCTACAATCGTATTCCCTTTGCCAAAATCCTTTTTATGTTGAGCCTAACATTAGGATTGGTAGCTTTTGGCCGCCTAATGGTTCGCTATCTTAAAAATGCTCCTTCTAACGTGTGGGACCAGAAGGTATTACCCATAACCCTCTACGCCCTCACTCTCACCCTGGCCTTTGCTTTCGCCCTACGTTGGTACATCGCTGACCACGTGCCCCTGAGCAATGGTATGGAAACGATGCAATTCATGGCACTCGTCACACTGTGCGTAGCTGCTGCGCTACATCGTCGCTTTGCCGTGCTTCTACCATTTGGAGCCTTATTGGCCGGCTTTGCCCTATTGGTATCCTTCTTGGGACAGAACAATCCACAAGTAACTCATCTCATGCCCGTACTTTCTTCTCCCTGGCTGAGCCTCCACGTATCGGTAGTGATGATGGGATATTCATTATTAGCTTTCCTTTTCTTAAACGGGCTAATGGGGCTTTTAGTGTCCACACAGGCTGAGCGTTTGCTCTTATTAGGTCGATTGATGCTCTATCCCGCTGTATTCTTCTTAGGTATCGGCATTTTCTTAGGAGCCGTGTGGGCTAACCAATCGTGGGGCAGCTATTGGAGTTGGGACGCAAAGGAGACGTGGGCACTCATCACCTTTATGCTTTATGCCACGCTCTTTCATGCGCAATCATTACCTTGGCTGCGTCGGCCACGTTCTTTTCATTGGTTCTGTGTCGTAGCCTTTGCCACGGTACTGATGACTTACTTCGGTGTAAACTATTTCTTAGGCGGCATGCACTCGTATGCGTAAGAAACTGATAAACTGCAATTTATCAGCCTAACGAGAATGAACATTAACGAAAAAATTAATGAAATAATTAATGTTCAATTAATGATAATTAATGTTCAAGACAAAGCGCGAAGCGCATAACATAAATAGTTAACGTTTAAAATTAGGCGCGCTTCGCGCGTTGTTTTGAACATTAATTATCATTAATTGAACATTAATTATTTCATTAATTTTTTTTGTTAATTATTCGTTAATGTTCATTCTCGTTAGGCCGATAAATTGCAGTTTAACCACTAATCCCCCTCAAAAACAATAGGCGCATCATCACTCAATGTGGGAAATGCTACAGATGACGACGGCTCTGAAGGCGAGGACGTATTGTCATCATCACCACCATCGCTTTCGACCAATTCGTAACTCTCTACATTCTTGAGTCCCATACTGCCCATATAAGTGGCAACATCGCCATAAACGAGTACGCACTTACCTAACATATCGGGATTGTCTTGCAAATTTAAATCATCACGCGCAGCTCTGTCTTTCTTTAATTGTATAGCTGCACAATTACGTGGTTCCCTTTCTTTAGGAGAATCTGCCAATACAATATTGGTTTGTACTGCGTTCTCAATACTGAAACACGTTTTATTAATTGATGAAGTAGGTACATAACCTACAATATAGCCCTTTAAGAGAACAGATTCACCTTCCGTTGCTGCTTGCAAAGAAGCAATACTATATACATCCGAGTCGTCAGGTTGAGAAGGAGATGTGGGTGTATCACCTTTATCCGTCTTGTCTTTATCTACCTCGTCAGGCAACTCTAACTTTGTACAACTCACGCTAAAAAACGAAAAGAGTAAGAGAAAACACGCTATGTGATAAAATCGGTTCTTCATAAGATTGTATTTTATAGATCTCCATTAGATTTTCTTCTCTTTCCATTTGCCACTCCGCATGTAGCCATAACAAAATACAAAAGCAATACCGCTATATATAAATTCGCTGAACCAACACCATGATAAAGACAAGCGAAAGTGGTAAATAGCAATGATTACATACAATGTATAAATAACTAAGGTGGAAAACTCTATAAAGAAGGCACGCTTTGTATTACCCGTACCACTTACAGCATTGAAGAATATCTGGGCAGGAATGGTGAACAAATAAGAGGCTATCCATACATAAAGGGCATTATGCCCTGCTTGCATCAAACTTACATCGTTGGTAAAGATGCTCATTACTACATTGGGGAAAAGACCAATAAGCAATAAAATAGGAATAAGAAGGACGTATCCCATTTTTACGACACGACGCAACAAGGGCCAAACGGCATCGGCATCGCCTTGGCCTAACAAATTGCTCACCAACGTACTGGCGGTTGAAGCTAAGGCGATGACAGCCATAAAGGTGAAAGCTGATATATTACGTATGATGTTGGTTGCAGCCAAATATTGTTCTCCTAGGTGTTCGATGCAGAGGAAGAAGATAAACCAGGTGGTGAGCGAAATGAAGTTTTGTATCATCGTCCACACACTAAGACTAAAGATGCTGCGCAACAATGAAAGTTGTACTTTAGGAAATCGATTAAGGCCAAATTTTTCACAAGGCAGATTCCAACGGGTATAAAGCACAAAGAATAGGGTCGAGACGCCCTCGGCCAACGTACTGCCTATGGCTGCACCTGCTATGCCTAAAGCTGGTAGGCCGAAGTGACCGAAGATGAGCGCATAATTAAACACGACGTTGCTCAACACCATGACTACAGAATTAAACGTAAGCGTGCGTGTTTGAGTGGTTGCCACATAGAAGGCACGAAACATTACATTGACAAAGGCAAAGAAGAAACCATAAATGCGCCAGTGTAAATAGCTATTTGTGGCTTCGCATACACGATGCGAACTTATAATACTTTCTAATAAGATAGGAGATGCATACCGCGTTAACACGAATAGCACAAGAGCCATGCAAAGCAAAAAGGCAAGGCTGTGATAAAATATATTACCAATTTGCAAATAATTGCCCTCACCATTACGACGCCCCATAAGTATCTGTGCTCCAATACTGAAACCAAGACCTAACATAAAGATAGTGACAAAAAAGATACCGCCTAAAGCTGAAGCGCCTAACTCTACCTCACCTATACGTCCAAGAAAGGCGGTGTCAGTCATGCCGATGAGTTGCTCCATCAGTGTGCTTATCAATACGGGAAAGGCTATTTTCCATATCTGCGAATAAGAATAAGTATGCATGGGGAGAATGTCCGAATTTAGCAAATTATAGAAAAAGGCTGCACAGATAAAACCCTCTGTGCAGCCTTTGCTTTATTAATCAATAAGAAAGATTTACTTCTTCTTGTTAAGTGCCTTTTCAGCCTTAGCTACTTGTGCCTTAGCCTTAGCAGCTGCAGCATTGTAAGCCTTTTGAGCCTTTGCCTTGGCAGTAGCGTCCTTGGCAGCCTTTACGCCATCATAAAGTTTCCAAAGGTTGTACTTAGCAGCAGCTTCCTTCTGTGCTTCTGTCACCTTTGCTGAGTAAGCCTCAACGGCAGCCTCTTCTTCAGCAGTAGCATAAGCGTGCTTGTAGCCCTTCACCTTGTTCCACTCGCCACGAGTAAAGTCGGGGAAAGTTACGCTGGCGCAGTTGTTGTCCATTGAGAGAGCACCCAACTCTGCGATGCAGCACCACTCTGCCAAGTCGTATACGTCCATATCAAGGGGCAAACCGTGCTGGAGGCAGTAAATCAAACGAGCACACATGATGAAGTCCATACCACCATGGCCACCTACTTTCTTAGCCAACTCACCAAACTTAGCAAGAATGGGACTTTCGTATTGCTTCTCAAGTGCTTGCTTTTCTGATTCAGGCATGAAGCTGTGTGAACTGAGGTTGTCAACCTTAGGTTGGTGACCTGCAGAAGCCAACTGCTTGCTATCAACGGCATAACCTTCAACGGGATACTTATTAGCAAATCCCTTCGTACCAGTCAACTGATAAAGGCGGTTGTAGGGTTGTGGGTTCATTACGTCGTGCTGCAACTCAATCACCTTAGCGTTCTCCGTACGGATAAGCGTAGTAGTGTGGTCGCCATTGCGGAAGTCGTTACAAGGCTTACCCGTCTTCTTCTCTACCAATTCCTTACCATGAACGCTCTTGGTGTCCATAGCAACGAGAGTTTTCATGCGGTCACCACGGTGAATGTCGAGTGCTTGTGCTACAGGGCCAAGGCCGTGAGTAGCGTAAACGTCACCACGATTTTCGCGATTGTACTTCAAACGCCAACCGAGTTGTTCGGGGTCTGAACCATTGGGGTTCTTCCAATAATAATCCCAGAAGTCGTCAAGATTGTGAATGTAAGCACCCTGTGCGCGAATAATTTCGCCAAATACGCCGTGTTGAGCCATGTTGAGGGTACGCATTTCGAACCAATCGTAGCAGCAGTTTTCAAGAATCATGCAGTTCTTCTGCATCTTCTCACTGAGGTTGACCAACTTCCAACACTCTTCGAGGTTCATTGCTGAGGGTACCTCGTCAGCTACGTTCTTGCCATGCTTCAAAGCCTCCTCAGCTACGGGGAAGTGGTGTTCCCAGTCCGTTGCTACGTAAACGAGGTCGATATCAGGACGTGCACAGAGTTCTTTGTAACCATTCTCACCAGAGTAGATAGCAGCAGGAGCTAAACCTGCCTTACGCAAATACTGTTGGCAAGCCTCAGCGCGTTCGGGTACGTAGTCGCAAAGTGCTACTACTTCTACGCCAGGAATTACGCAGAAGTTTTCTACTGCACCAGGTCCACGCATACCAAGACCAACGAGACCGATACGTACTTTCTTGATTTTAGGTAATTTAAGACCGATTACATCTTTCTGTCCAGCGGGGCGAGCGGGCGTTTCAATCTCAATTGTTCCCTTGTTCCAATGCCACTTTGTTGAAGGAGAAAGTGACTGTGCTTGTGCCAATGAGCTACCCAAAGTGAGCAATGCAGCAAAGGCAAAAGCAAAACATTTTACCATTTTCATAGATAGATGAATTTGTTGTATAAAAGTTTTTTAGATGTTTTCTACTGATTTGTGCTGCAAAGTTAGCATAATAAGATGAAAAAGCAAACTTTTAATTCATTGAAACACGTTTATAACAAACGACATTGGGGCCTCACCCTAAGCCCCTCCCCGACCGGGGGAAGATGGGCTTAAGGGGTGAGACCCCAATTGCATTTTTCCCTTATTTTCCAATCACAATTACTTTAATATAATCCTTTAGTTGGAACGGGCCTTTGCGATAGCCCCCTTGCGAGTCGTTCACTAATAATAAAGTGAGGCGGCCGTCAGTTAAAGTGCGGCCGAGACACATGCCCTCGTAGTTGGCGAAGGAAATGTTAAACGGCTGAACGTGTGTAGTCCAATCCGCTAAAAGCTTCTTGTTTAAGAAGTGATTAGCGTCAACGTCTTTCATGGCTATCTGACTGTCTATCTGTTCGCAGTGAGCTGGGTCAACGACAAAGAGTTTGCAGCGCACAGTGCTGCTCAGTCCCCCCGATGTCACATTCGCTTCGCGTTCCAATACCAACAGTCGGCCGTCGGGTAATGGAGCCAATTCAGGTACACCAAATACATAAGTCTTGCCAAAGTCATCCTTACGTCCTGGGTCCATACGATAGGCATATTGCGCGCAAGGCTGCAAATCATCATTAAAGGCTTGAATGCGCAGCAAGTTCGTCACGCCGGGGTGCATAGCACTGGCTGCAGGGCCGTCAACTGGAAGTGTACTCTCTGTCGTAGTCCAAAAACGATGCGCAAGTGCATCGTAACAGAGTGCCTCGAAACCATAGTTAAATACAATATGCTTGTTAGAAAAGATAGAGGGTACGTTCAGTTCTCGCCCTGTAGGTTGCCCCTGCATATTGTACTCCATAATGCGCTGGTCGCCCTCGCCACTGATAAACACCGTATTGCGAGACGGTACATAAGCTATGCCTTCGCAGTCACGTATAGAGATGCCCTGCGCGTCCACCTCAGGTTTGACATTGCCCTTAAATCCCTCTAAATAAACTTGCGTCACTTCGCCCGTGACAGCACTCTGATCAATGCGGAACAAGAAGAAACCATCGGTAGGTTCCTTGTCGCTCACCAAGGCATAACGATTGCCGCCTAAGGCTGTAATGCCACTATACTGTGCTGCGCCGATGTTCCAACGCGATAGCGATTGCTGCTTGAGTTCAAGAGCCGTTTGCGCACTTATGCTACTTAGAGCACTCAGCAATAACACGGAGGTTAAAAGAAGTCTTTTCATGTGCGTTGTAAGTTTTAGATGTAAGAAAAAACAGCAACAGGGGGCAAGCTTAATTGGGGGGCGGGTTTTTAACCCGCGGTAAGCAGATAGAAGTATTTGCTGCCGCGGGTTAAAAACCCGCCCCCCAATTGATCCTGCCCCCTGTTGCTATGTGCTATTCAGAAAAAATATATAGTCGTTACTCGTCCAATAACATATCCAACACCATAGGTTGTGCTGCCATAAACATAGCAGCCAAACCACCTGGCGTGATAATGCTATCAGGCTTCTCGTCAGTAAGACGCACACGGCCGTCCTCTACGATGTACCAACCATTGTTTTCGGGAATGTCGAGGTCGCCGTCTACACCGATGTGCAATTGGAAGCCTGGGTTCGGCGTGGCAATAGCCGAGAGGAAACGCGGCACATTGATAACGCGTGCCATGGCGTATGGCATACTTCCCTTTAATGAACCTGGTAGACAGAAGCGACGATACACCTTATCAACGCCACATGCCTTGCAGAGATAGTCAACAAAGGCGGCACGAACGGCCGTTTCGGTAATGGCCAAAGTGCGAATGTAAACGTTGCCGTCGGCCTCCTTCACGGCTAAGCAGAAACCTACCATGCGACGCTTGCGACGTGCTACGAGTACGTAGCCGTCTTGTAAGTCGGCCGCCTCGATGGCTGCAAAGAAGTCATTCTCAGAGGGGTGGACCATGAAAGGCAACTCTGCCGTAAGGCGATGATAGAACACATACATATCGCAGCCCCATTCGTCGGGACGAATGACCTCAATCTTGTCGAAAGCTCCGTCATTGGTCACGTCGAGTGGCAAGTTCTGACGATAGACTGCCGTCCAAAAAGACCCGTGTTGCGGCTTTTCAAAGAAGTGGCGCTGCTCTTCGTTAGGAATTAAGAAACTCATCGTTGCCCCTTGGCGGAACAAGCGTCGATGCGCCTCGTGAATGAGGTTAGAGGCATAGCCACGATTGCGAAAGTTCTTGTCCGTACAAAGTCCGTTTAAGTAACCTGCACGTAACACCGTGCCATAGAACGTGTAGCGGTAAGGCAACAATTGCATAGAAGCTACCACGTTGCCGTCGTGACGGATCGTAAGATTATTTTCGTCAGCGTATTTCTCGTCAAAGTATATATCTAAAAACTCGTCACTGTGACTGAAATTATTGCGCCACAGTTCGCGTGTTTGTTGTTTAATCTCTTCTTGTGAAAGTAACATGTCTATTGTTAGATAGGTTAGTATTCAAATTTGTAAGTCTCCTTGCCCTGAAACGTATTAACCGTGAGCTGAATAGAATCCGTACCCGTTCGCAACAAATGGCTTAATGGACGAAGCGGCAATGAGAGGTAGGTAGAGCGAGAGTAATAAAGCGGGTCAGCATTCTGATTATGAATAAGGTTGACACACATCGTATGCGAGCCGTCCGCATTCGTGCGGTAGTCCGTCTCGTTAAATCCAAAGTAATGCACACTCTTTGCTGTTCCCCTTACGTTGAGTTGTAAGTTGATGTAATGAGGCGAACGCCAACAAGTCGTCACCTCAAGCGGGTGAGTATAAGCCACATCGGGCGCATATTTGCCCACTTGAGGAGCTAAAATGCGCGTGTAACTATTCACCTGTGCTCTGCCGTCATTGAGCAAGTAAGCTACGTGAATACGGTAGGTCGTGTCAGTCTTCAATCCTGTTATCGCTTTCGTTAGCGAAGGCGAGGTGCCGTCGTCAAGCGTCAACTCATAGGCCGTGCCCGTGAGATCCGTCGTCAAGTCGGCCAAAGCCAGTTGATAGGCGGGCATGGGGGCATCGTCGTTGCTACAGGCACTCACGAATGCCAACAAGGGGAGCCATAAAGCAACTAACAGAAAGTGCTTCATTTGGCAGCCAAGGCATTGAGGTGATTAATAAGCGGATTGGCATACATCGTCAGCAAACGTTCGCGCAAGAAGGCCTCGTCCTTATCTGCTAAGTCTACCATTGCAATGCGTTGACTGAGGTAAGCCACAAAGTGCGACTTCTCCTCTTCTGTATAGTGACTACTATGTTCTGTCGTGCCGTTGAGCAAGTCGAGTGCCACGTAATTGTTGGTATAAATCTCATAGCCACGGTGAATATTGAGGTCGATGCGTTGTGCCACGGCCTTGTAAAATTCATTCTTCGGCAGTGCTGCATATTCGTCAATCCACGTATTGACGGGCGCGGAAAGGCGATATACCACACGTCCCTTTGGGCCAAAGATGCCCGTTTGCATATTGGTCAAGTCATCTTGGCGGCTCTTCTTAAAGTTTGCATCGTCACGCTTCTGTTGAAACTCTTTCGCTTTGAGGAAGTCGCAGGGATCGTATTCGTAGGATATGGTAAGCGGCACGAGGTGGAGTGCCTTGATGCTCTCAAGCGGTGTGCCTTCACCGCCCATTGCCATCATCTTAAGGATAGACTCTTGCGTGCGGTCGTTAGAGTCCTTGGCACGTCCTTCGCGTTGCGCAATCCAAATGCCTTCCTTGCGTTCGGCTATGGCAAAGTGCATATACTGGCTCATGCGCTTGCTCGAGAGCAACATCTCGCGCATGCCTACCGAGCGTTGTACGATGAACGACTTATTGATACGTACCAACGTGCGAATCCAAGGGTAGATAAGTAAGTTGTCGCCAATGGCTATCTCGATAGTATTTTCAAACCCATGGTCGATGAGAAGTATGTCGAGCAGGGCGGAATCGAGTACGATGTCGCGGTGGTTAGATATAAAGGTGTAAGCCTTCGGACGCTCTGTAGGCGCAATAGCTGAGGCATCAAAACTCCAACCTGTGCTACATTGCGACATGAGTTGCTGAACGAGCGGATAGAAGAAGACCTTCTGAAATTCAAGGTTGTCCTTGCATTGCAAGGCCTTTGCCTTGAGTGCCTCTAAGGGAATGCCATTCATGAGTGTGGGAACAATGGCACAGAACTGTGGGTCGGCAAAGAGTTCCTCTATCGCTGCGGAAAGTTCCTCAGGCAGTATCGGACGTATGGCGTCAAAATCGTGAATGTTCATGGTAAGGGGATTATAAATGTGCAAATGTGCTAATATGCAAATGTGCGAATGTGCTAATATGCAAATGTGCTAATATGCAAATGTGCTAATATGCAAATGTGCGAATGTGCAAATGTGCGAATGTGCGAATGGCCACATTAAGCGAAGTGTAAATAAGAAGCTATCTTTAGGTAGCGCAACAATTGGGGGCAAGCCTCTGGCCTGCGTGTCTTCAATCCGCAGGCCAGAGACCTGCCCCCAGTTGCTGATTATGCAAAGCGGCCTTCGATGATCTCGCTCAGCACGTCTTTGATGTCGAACTCAGAGGCGCGCACCTGCTGCGGAATGAAGCTGGTAGCCGTCATACCCGGAGTGGTGTTGATCTCGAGCAAATTGATTTGTTCGTTGCCCTTCTCGCCAGAGAGAATATAGTCTATACGAATAAGACCATAGCAACCCAAGATGTGGTAGATGTGTTTGGTCATCTCACAAACGCGTTGTGCCGTTTCGGGAACAATGCGAGCGGGTGTGATTTCGTCAGACTTATTGTTGTACTTAGCATCGTAGTCGAAGAACTCCGTGTGGCAAACTACCTCGGTGATAGGTAGTGTAACGATTTCGCCATTGGCACGCTTAAAGCAGCCGCAAGTAATCTCGGTGCCCGTCATCATCTTCTCCACCATTACTTCATCACTCTCCAGCATCGCCTTGTCAATAGCTGCGCGCAAGGCATCAGCGTGTTTTACCTTTGTTACGCCAAAGCTCGAACCACCTGCATTGGGCTTTACAAAGCAAGGAATGCCTAAGCGTTCTGCCAACTGCTTTTCCGTTTCGGGCGTAACGGTGTCGCCCTTGCGAATGAGTACAGAGTCCGAAATGTGTAACTCAGGGTAAGCGCGCAAGAAATTGTTTAGTGCAAACTTATTGAATGTCAGTGCTTCGACCAATACGTCGCTCGTAGAGTACGGCAGACCGATAAGGTCGAAGTAGCCTTGCAGAATGCCGTTTTCGCCTGGAGTGCCATGAATAGTGATATAAGCAAAGTCGAAAGTGTGACGGCCGTCACTTGCAATGAACGAGAAGTCGCTGCGGTCAATATGACAGGTCTCATTGTTGTATTCCACCTTCCAGTTGCCCGTCTTTACTTCGACTACGTAACAGTCATATTTATCTTTGTCCATAAAGGAGAGAATGCCTTCTGCTGAACGCAGAGAGACGTCATGCTCGGAGCTATCGCCTCCGGCCACGATTGCAATTGTACGTTTCATTTTGCCAATTTGCGATTGTTGTGCAACGCTCAGTTAGCGTTGCGGAGTATATGTTGTTTTCAAAAAAGTGTCGTGCATATTATGCCTTTCCCTTTGCCCCTTCGAGGTAAGTGTCCCACTTTGCCAACAAGGCTTGCATATCGGGAGCGAGTTCAGTGGTAAAGTCCATTTCCTCGCCCGTCTTGGGGTGTTTAAAACCTAAAGTGCGAGCGTGTAAGGCTTGGCGCGGACAGACGGCAAAGCAGTTGCGAATAAAACTGTTATACGTGCTGCTCTGTGTACCGCGTAGTATTTGGTCGCCACCGTAACGTTCGTCGTTGAACAAGGGGTGACCGATGTGCTTCATGTGAACACGTATTTGGTGGGTACGTCCTGTCTCAAGAATGCACTCTACGAGCGTGACATAGCCATAGCGTTTGAGTACGCGATAGTGCGTTACGGCGTGTTTACCAATGTCTGAAGTTGGGTCGAACACTGCCATTTGCATACGGTCGCGTGGGTTGCGAGCAATGTTGCCCTCGATGCGTCCCTCGTCCTCTACTAAGTTACCCCAAACTAAGGCATTATAGCGACGACGCGTTGTCTTATTAAAGAATTGCAGTCCGAGTTTTGTCTTAGCATCTGCCGTTTTGGCTACGACCAAAAGGCCCGAAGTATCTTTGTCTATGCGATGAACCAAACCTACTGCAGGGTCGTTCGGATCGTATTTCGGGTCGTCCTTTAGGTGCCAAGCAATAGCATTGACAAGTGTTCCCGTATAATTACCACAACCTGGGTGAACCACCAGTCCTGCGGGTTTGTTGACAACGAGCAGTTCCGAGTCTTCGTATACGATGTCGAGTGGAATGTCCTCGCCCTCAATCTTATTTTCGTAACGTGGACGGTCGAGGAGCAACGTCACCACATCGTAGGGCTTGACGCGATAGTTGCTCTTGACGGGTTGATCGTTGACGTGAATAAAACCCGCTTTAGCTGCCGCTTGAATGCGATTACGCGAGGTGTCCTTCAGGTGAACGAGCAAGAACTTATCCACGCGCAGCAATTGTTGCCCTTTGTCGGCCACCACGCGATAGTGTTCGTAAAGTCCACCAGCCTCTTCGCCAGCGTCATCATCCTCATTATTGAGCAATAGCTCGTCGTCAAGCAGTGCTTTATCAGTAAGCTCGTTATCGTTCATGAATTGTTAATTTGCAGTTTTATTCTTCAGTGGGTTCGACTGTCTCTTGGTGGCTATTGGGGGTACCACCACCGTCTTCTACGATTTCTGTCTCGTCCTCTTCGGGGGGGGCATTCTTAACGTAGTCAAGGCTATCGTTTCCATTATATACCTCTACAGAACCGCCCGAACCAACGACTAAAGTGATAGGCGAGTTAACTGACACTTTTGTGCCTGCCATTACGTTTTTCCCGTTTACTTTAATGCCGTAAACCCAGTCAGGGTCACCTTGCACATATTCCGTTGCACCGAGTTTAAAGCCCAGCACGCGCAGTTTGGCCTCTGCCTCGCGTCGAGAACAGTTGTCGGCAATGTCGGGCAGTGCAATTTGTCGAGGTCCGTCAGCATTAATTGTAATAAGAATGATACGTCCGGGTTTCACCTTCTCGCCTGGCTTGAGGTTCTGCTCAAGCACAGAAAAAGGGGCTGCGTTATAAACGTATCCCGTGTCAGTAACTTCCATACGCAAGCCTAAGGCTTCGAGTTTGCGTTGTGCCACGCTTTGGTCCATACCACAGATGTTGGGCACGGACACCTCTTTACCATGATGCGTATATATATTAATAAATAGCAGCGAAGCAAGGGCAAGAACAATCGTAACGACTACGATGCCCAAACAATTGCCGAAAAGGGTTCGACTGAATATCTTCTTAAAGAATTCGGAGATAGTCATGCTAATAGTTGTTTCTTATTTATTTGTACAAAGGTAGTGCAAGGCGAGCGCAATACAAAATAAAAAGGAAACTTTTTATTTTTATTCAAGTTTCGATTTTAGATAAACTGCAATTAATCGAAAGCTACATTGGTTTACCCCATCAAAGAAAGCGAGGCCAATCGTTCGATTAGCCTCGCTTCCCTTATGTATTATTATATGTTATAATGTTTTATTACATCGTCTTCAAGTGCTCGAAAGCAGCCTTAACGAAGTCGTTGTCAGGATTGATCTCCTTAGCAATAGTAGCATACTTCGTAGCCTCAGCCTTGTTGGGCGTATCGATTGATACGTAGTAGAAGAAGAGGTAACGGCAAGCTTCAAAACGAAGGTTCTTTGCCTTTTCCTTCACGTCTTCACCCTCACTCTCGTTCATCAACTTCGTGTAATACTCGCAAGCTGCTGCACTTGGCTTGTTAGCATCGGTAATGCTCAAGTTGGCCAACATACGGTATGACATCAAGATAGGCATGCGGTTTTCGCTCTGTGCTTCGGTGATAGCCTTGAAAGTAGCGATCGCCTTGTCGTGATATTCCTTCTTCTGCTCAGGCGTGTTATCCTTTTGCTGATAAGCTGCAGCATACTTGTAACCCAACTGATACTTGTCAGAGAGGTCAGCCTTGTCGCCCAATAACTCTAAGTACTTGTTGAACACTTCAATACCCTTAGCAGCTTGCTTGTTGCGAACGTAAAGGTTAGAAATCTCGTAGTAGTATGAGCCACGCTTCGTTGCATTCTCAGTCTTCTTCTTCTCGTCGTCTAAGTCAGCAGCCTTGGCTTCAAGGTCTTTCACTGCCAACTCATAGTAGTTGATAGCGTCGGCAAGGTTGCCTTGCTCCTTGGCCAACTTACCAGCGAAGTCATAGTCCAAGTACATGTAAACAGAGTCAGCAAATTGCTTATCACGAATGTAAGCAGCAGCTTCATCGGCAGCCTTTATTGCACCATCATAGTCCATTGAAGTTTCTACCTTGTTGTACTTCGCGAAGAAGGCCATACGCGGAATGATGATATCCTTCGGTGCGAGGGGTTGAATCTCTTGCGTAATGGCGATAATCTTATCCAAATAAGTCTCGTCCTTTACTGACATTGAGAAGAGTGACTGCAAATAGTTTTCGCAAGCTGCGATGTCAATCTTACCTTCTTCCTTCGGAGTAGCAGCATAGTAGCTATTGTAGCTTTCGATAGCCTTCGCATAGTCGCTCAACTTATAGTAGATATCGCCTTTTTCCTTATCTGCGTCAGTGAAAGAGGGGTCAGCCTCTTTAATCTTGTTCAAGTAGTCAATAGCAGCGTGAGGGTTTACGTTTTTGTAAACGAAAGCATTACGCTTCATAGCAGCAATGTTGGCTGGATCGATAGCCAACACTTCGTCAAAACGACCACCAGCTTCACCCCAACGTTGTGCCTTCATAAACACTTCACCTGAGAACATAAGACCAGGCACGTAAGTAGGATCGAGTGTATAAACGTCCTTAGCGCACATACTAGCTGCGGGATAGTTGTCATGCTCTAAGAAGTAAGTACCTACGGCTACCAAATCTTCCTTACTCTTCTTAATCTTCTTTGAAAGGCTCATGTACACCTTGTTGGCCTTGTCAGGGTCTTCCATATTGAGAGAAACGACCTGTTCAGCCAAGGCTTGGTATTCAGGATTCAAAGGAGGGCAGTCGTAAGTACGTGACTGTGCCTGAGCCCCATTCACGCCCATAGCGAGGAGGGCGGACAGCGCTACTGCGCGAAAAAAGTTCTTCTTCATATTGTTATGTTGTAATATACATTTGGTTAAGCTGCCTCTCGTTATTAATGTATTTTTATAACAAAAAGCGTGCAAATATAGCAAATTATAAAAAGATAAACGTTTTGGCTACAATTTTATTTACTTGCGTCACTATTTTTTTAGCAAGAAATTAACCACGCGACCTTTTACTTTATGCTTACGTCCTTTACTTGCACGGGGGTGATAGGCAGCATCTGTGAATTGTTACAAATAATGGTTTGTCCCTTTTGTCCCTTTAAGTAAAAGTAGAAGTTCTTGAGCATAGACTGACTACGAGGGTCGGTATGAATGGCATAAACTGAGCGCAGCAGGGGATAGTCAGCCGTAGCTATATAGTACTGATAAGGACGTACATACTTAGCAAACTCGTCTGCCGTACGCGACACACGCATTACTTTGAAGGGCAACTTTGAGAAATCGGCCATCGCATTGCCCTGCTTACCCATTAACCAATTAGCACCGACTACACCTATAATATTAGGATTTTCTTCTACCATCTTCAGCACCGACTCATTGTTTTTACCTTCCGAGGCATACACGTTGCCTTTGAGGTCCTGACCATTGCAAAGTGAGTCCTTCATATAACGAACGGTGCTCGAACCAGAATTGTCGAAAATCAAATGAAGTTCGCCCTTGCGCCCTCTATTCTTCGCCAACTGTTCCCAACGAGTGATGCGACCACTCACAATGCCTTTTACCTCATCAAGCGTAATAAGCGAATCGTTATTTTCTTTATTGATTACCAAGGCGATTGCATCTGAAGCTATCAAGGCTTGCGTAGCATCTAAGCGATGTGAACGAATGAGGTTCAGCTCGTTCTCCTTCAACTTTCGCGTTACAATGGCACAGCGCAAACTGTCATGTGCTAACATACGAATAGCCTCATCTTCGCTTACATATTGCGGTTTCATATTTGCCTCTGGATAAGCCATGCCGTAGCTTTGCACCAAGTTGTCCATAATAGGCTTAAAGGTCTCGTCAATAGCTACATTGACGTCATCTTCTTTCATCCAATTGGGATTGCCTTTCTTGTCGCTTTTACATGCTGCAGTCACGAAGAGGGTGACCAACAGGAGCAAATAAACTATTTTATTACGTTTCATCTTGTTTTATTTATTATTGATTGCAATAGCAAAGGTAGCGCAAGACGAATGCAGAACGTCAAGTATACTTGAACGTTATGCTGAGCCGAAGCCTACCTTATGCAAAGGTAGCGCGAGGCGAATGCAGAACGTCAAGTATACTTGAACGTTATGCTGAGCCGAAGCCTACCTTATGCAAAGGTAGCACAAGAAGCGGAAAAGGCAAAACTTTGCTCACTATTTTTAGTTTCGCTTAAAATGAGTACTCTAACATGAAACCCTCGTTATTAGAATTGCTAACTTTGCACGTTGCAAAAAGATATTTAGTTTTTGACATGAAACGAAAAGTTTACATAACGCTTGGTGCTGTGCTACTGCTTATTATTGTGGGCTGCACTTTATTCATTTTCATTCCTAACAAAACGGACAAACAACTTAGCGCCGTTTGCCGCGTTGAGGGGAAAGCTTACTACCTCATAAAGGTAAACAATAAAGATACCTTATACCTTTCCTTGCGCGATGACTCTCTCCAGACGGCTTGTCTACAAGCCAATGATACGGACGAGGTACACTATCAATCGGGGACGTTCGTATCGAATGAAGGTGACCTGATTACAAGCGATGCGCTTATGGGCAACTATCCAGACTCGCTCAACGCACAACAATTACGCACTCGCCTCATACGTCTCGACACTTTACTCTCGCAGAAACTCATCAACGATAAGGGGGAAAAAGAAGAGTTGGACGACTATGCACGCACGCATACAGTCGTAGACGATGGGTATAACGAAGTAATGGCTTACCGCGTCAAAGTGACGGAACGAGCCGAGCAAACAGACTCTACACTGAAGTTGATTAAAGCAGCGCTAAAGTCAAAACAAAAAGAAACGGCTCAGTTGGTATTAGACGTGAACGTTGGCAATGCACACATGACCACTCAAAAGGCGCAACTGCGCGCCCATAAGAGCGGATTACTTCTTTTACAACTCAACAGCAAAACTTTGCCTAAAGATTGTCAACGTTTCTCCGTCTATCGTTGGGGCGTGCGACACAACCGAAGCCGCCTTTTGGCTTATAACGACTTGGGGAGCGCCTGTCAACTTCCCTACCCGACACTAACGGATAGCGAAAGCGAGCTCTTCACTGCTGCCGAAGGGGGCGTCTGGGTAAATCGCTCTGGACACATCAGTGGCATACAATACAAAAAAGGACGCATTTCTTCTTACGACGTTGCGCGCCTTATGCGAAGTGTACATTGTTGGCCGATGTGGTGGTGGCAAAACTTACAAGGGTGGATTAAACGACTTTCGGCTAAGTCAACAATGACTAAGCGCACCACCGCTCCGACATCTTTGCAATGCAAACGTTTCACCATTGCCGATTCCTTAATTTATGTAGGTACTGTCAATCCCAATAAGAACATAAACAATCACCTCATGCGCCAGGGATACGGCCAACTGATTTATCCAAATGGTAAGCAATACGTAGGTTATTGGCAAAAGGACTCACTTCATTCAGGCAAATGCCTCAGTAGTCGAGGAATCTATGAAGGATCGTTTAACAAAGAGGGAGAGTTTGACGGACAAGGTAAACTTTACGCTGCGAATGGAGAATACTACGAAGGCGAATGGAATGCGGGTAAACGCTCAGGCCACGGCTTTAGTTCACAATATCATCGCATGGTGCGTTGCGGCTCGTGGCGCAATGGGCGCTTCCAAGGTGAACGCATGGTTTACACAGCCGACCGCGTTTACGGTATTGACATCTCGCGTCATCAACATGAAAAAGGCAGCGGCCGAAGGGTTAAAAAGTATGGCATTGACTGGAGCAACTTACGCATCAGCAGCCTTGGCAATGGTCGTAGGGTGCAAGGTACGGTAAACTATCCCGTTTCGTTTGCCTATATCAAAGCCACTGAGGGACGCTCTGTATTTAATAAGTATTACCCCAACGACTTACGTCAAGCACGTAAGCATGGCATAGCGGTGGGTAGTTACCACTTCTTTACGACGACAAGTTCTGGGGCACAACAAGCTAATTACTTCTTGCGCATGGCATGGATTGGTCAGTCTGACCTTCCCCCAGTACTTGACCTTGAGCCCACCGAAGCACAAATTCGTAAAATAGGAGGTGACGCAACGCTCTTCCGCCAAGTACTCGTCTGGTTGCATCGTGTTGAGCAAAAGCATGGTAAGCGTCCGATTCTATACGTTGGCCAACTCTTTGTCAACAACCACTTAAAGCACGCTCCCGCCGAATTGCGCCATTACGACGTTTGGATAGCTCGCTATGGTGAGTTCAAACCTTACGTTAAGCTACTGCATTGGCAACTCACCCCCTACGGCCGCGTTCGTGGCATTCATGGTGAGGTAGACATCAACGTATTTAATGGAACAAAAGAAGCGTTTGAAAAGTATAAGCGGAGATAGATAGTTTATATTATCATTGGGAAAAATGTTATACAACATTGCCCACATAAAAAAGATATAGTTTGTTTTGTTGTACTTCTAGCTTGCACTACCTTTGCATAAGGTAGGCTGCGACTCTGCAGAACGTTCAAATTAACTTGACGTTCTGCTCTCGTCTTGCACTACCTTTGCCCATATTAACAATCAATACTCTTTTAAATACCTATTCCGCATGAAAAACCTTTACATTCCCTTATTGGCTCTTGCAACTTGCTGCGCCACACAAGTCGAAGCAAAGGTTAAAGACCTATTGCCACGTCCACAAAAGATTGAAGCCACACAAGGGGCTTCACCTTTTTTATTACAACGCAACGTACAAGTTACAGACCCCACTCACAACGCAACCCTTCAACGTTTCTTGACTGAAACGGGATGTAAAAGCGACGATGGGGCTACAGCCAAAATTATAGTCGAAATTGTCACTTCTATCCCCAGCTCTTACGACTACACACTTTATGGCTTTGAAAACGAAGCCTACAACTTAGTGATTACCCCCAACGAAGTACACATTAAAGCAATCACCCCAACAGGTGTAACACGTGCAGTTCAAACGTTGACCCAATTGGCTGAAGGATATGACGAAGGCGAAGCGCCTGCACTTGAAGCACTCACCATGACCGATTGGCCAGCCTTCAAACTACGTGGGTGGATGCAGGATGTGGGACGCTCTTTCTTGTCATTTGATGAGTTGAAGAAAGAAGTTGACCTACTTTCACGATTTAAAGTAAACGTTTTTCATTGGCATCTAACAGAAAAGTTAGCATGGCGTTTTGAAGTAAAGCAATACCCACAGCTCACCGCTAACGCCAACATGACACGCTACCCAGGACAATACTACACACAGGAACAATGCAAGGAGTTGGAAGCCTATGCGGCAGAACGCGGTGTAACGGTCATTCCTGAAATTGATATGCCTGGCCATAGCGACGTGTTTACGAAAGCCATGGGGTTTGGCATGCAAACGACTCAAGGCATTGCCGCCCTCAAAAATATTCTAGACGAAGTAGCTAAAGCCTTTCCACTCGCCCCTTACATTCACATTGGTGGCGATGAGGTTACACTGAACGACGGATTCTTAGAGGGAATGACACAATACGTGCGTGAAAACTTGGGACGAAAAGTTATTACTTGGAATCCGTTGAAGAACAAAGCCGTAGCCAGTGACAAGGCCGATATGACACAGATGTGGTCGTCAAGTGGTAAAAAGATAGCAGGCATGCCTAACATTGACTGTCGTTACAATTACACAAACCACTTTGACGTATATGCCGATCTCGTTGGCATATATAAAAGCAACATCTACTACCAACAAAAGGGCGATGCTGAAGTGGCAGGTACCATTTCTGCAGCATGGAACGATACTAAGGTCAAAACTGAAACCGACATTATCAAGCAAAACAACCAATACGCTAACATCTTGGCTTCGGCTGAACGCGCTTGGATAGGCGGTGGAAAACAATACATTGAAGTAGGCGGCACGAAGTTGCCCAATAAGGGGGAAGAGTTTGAAGAATTTGCCGACTTCGAGCGTCGTTTTCTCTTCCATAAAGCGCACTCTCTGAAGAATGAACCTATTCCCTACGTCAAGCAGACCAACGTTCATTGGCGCATAACCGACCCATTCCCCAACGGAGGAGATGCTACCAAGGTATTTCCACCCGAACAGAATACGGACGACGTATTGCCCACAAGTTTCATTTACGACAAGAAACTTTATAACACATCGTTTGCTACAGGTGCTGGCATCTACTTGCGCCACATTTGGCACTCGATAGTGCCCTCTTTCTTCAGCGCTCCTGCCGACAACCAAACGGCCTACGCTTGGACGTATGTATACTCGCCCAAAGAACAACAAGTTGGGGCACAAATCGAGTTCTACACCTATAGTCGTTCAGGCAGCGATACGGCCCCTAAAGCAGGACAATGGGACAGACGTGGCTCTAAAATATGGCTGAACGGCAACGAAATCCCTGCTCCACAATGGGAACAGACGGACGTAACCATTACTCAAGACCATGCTACACAAGGATTAACGAACGAGAACTTTACTGCGCGCGAACCCGTTTCGCTCACTTTAAAGCAGGGTTGGAATAAGGTCTTTCTAAAATTACCCCACGCCAACAAAGGCGGTACGAGTCGCGATAAGTGGCAATTCACTTTTGTCATTACCGACACAGAGGGGCGCAATGCTGTTGACGGACTGATCTATTCGCCCGATAAAAGCCTAACAGACGAGATTCCTAACGAAAAAGAGAAAGGTCGCCCCTTGGCAAGCGACGATCAATACACATATTGGTATACACTTAGCACTCCCAAGCGTGGCACACGTTATACGACCTCCTATGGTGCTGAAAAAGAGATCATAGGCGATGCTTCAGCTACGGAAGCCTCACAATGGAAGTTCGTAAGCCGCACCGACGGTTCGCTCGACATTATCAATCGTGCTGACGGCACCTACATTTCACCCACAACGGCCAACAATAGCGCACTGAAGACTGTTGTCGAGCAACCCTCAACAGGTTGGAACATTACGTCAACACCAAGCGAAGGTTACTTCATCATTACAAGTGGCACTACGGAGTTCAATCAAACGCAAGCGGGATTGGGATATAAGGTGTACAACTGGGGCTACAATACGACTGGCTTTCCCAATGCGTTTAACAACACTGACGCTGGTTGCCTTTACGTGTTCAATATGGTAGAGATTGAATCTTCTGATCCAACGCCTAAACCAGAAGTCAAAACACCTAAGTTGAGCAACGAACAAACCTATTATTGGTATAAGTTTAGCTCGTCACGCTACTCCACCCGGTTCCCGACCTCTTATGGTGAAGGACGAGCTGTAGTAAGCGAATCTAACGCAAATACCAACAAGTCTGAATGGAAATTTGTTGACCGCGGTGATGGTACCTTCAACATTGTCAATCGTGCCGACGGACTTTACCTTTCACCCATAGCAGATAACAATAAGCCACTTTCAACCACTGCCACCCAACCTACTGATGGGTGGAAGTTTATGGAATGTGGTATCGACAACTACTACCTATTGGTCAGCGACGGCAATCATACAGAAATCAACCAAACGAAAGAGAAAGAAGGATTTCAGCTCTATAATTGGGGATATGGCTCAAAGGTGCCAGGCGAATATCGCCTTGACGACACAGGTTGCCAATTCTCATTCATTCTGACCGATACGGAAAGCGTATCAACGGCTATCAATAGCAGCCACCAACTTAAGCAAGAGGTAAGGGTCGTAAATAGACGAATCGTTTGCAGTCTACCTTACCGCCTTTACGCTATCGACGGCCAAGCACTGCCCATCGGACGCCAACTTAACGCTGGTGTCTACCTGATACGAACGGCCAAGAATGTCACAAAAATTGTTGTAAAATAAAATTCCGCATTTAATCCAATCATGAGCACTTTAGTCCAAAAGATACAAAGCTCATTGAATATCAACACATTACACTCCCAATCATTCAAATAGAAGAAATTTGTTTTTATTCTACGGATAATCGTTCAAAACATGCCAAAAAGCGCCACAATAGCACAAAATTAAAACGCTCTTGAGGAAAAATTAAAACGCTTCCTCAAGAGCGTTTTAATTTTTCATCGAGAACGTAAAAAAAAAAACTATAGGTCAAATTGCAGAACAGTATTAAACAACAGATTAAACACCATTAAGACTATGGCAGAAAAGAAAACGGAAATACAGGTATTTGACGGCGGTGTTACTGAGGAGCAGGTTCATGGCACAACTCAACACTGTGCTGACAGGAGTAGCCGCCAGCCTAAAAAGCGTATAACGTCGCACCTGCTGAGGGGTGACATGCCAGAGGAAAAGGAAGACAAGGACGGGGTTATAAAAGCCTGTGCGCTCATTCGCTCAAATCTGCACATCGACCCGACGGCAGGGAGCGGCAACGACTTCGCGGGATGGTACGCAGAGGCTTTGTGGCTGGAAGAAATGAGGATGAAAAATCACGCTGAGATTTTATCGCGCGTGCTTTTGGCTTTATTCGGGCAACGACAGTCCTTGTAAATTGCGTAAAACAAAGTGGCAATGAGATATAACGGCAAAACAAGGAAACCAGCGCAAATAATCACTGTTACCACCTTTGCCAAAAATAAAAAAATTGCTTCTACCATATTGTTATGTTTAACACTGCGGCAAATGTAGTGTAGTAAATTGAATTATACAAAACTTTGAGTGCAATTTTAACGTAAACGGCAACTATTCCTCTACCATTAACAATATGTCACGCGCAACGGAGCGGCAACGACTTCGTGGGGTGGTACGCAGGGGCTTTGTGGCTGGAAGAAATGAGGATGAAAAATCACGCTGAGATTTTATCGCGCGTGCTCTTAGCTTTGTTCGGTGAGCAAAAAAGGTCTTTGTAAAGACCATAGCAGAACATAAAGGCCACAACTATGGGCGCAAGTGTTACGACGATGCAAAATAGCACCACCAGCACCTTGACGAAAAATAAAAATATAGCCTCTATCATATTGTAATGTTTAACACTGCGGCAAATGTAGTGTAGTAAATTGAATTATGCAAAACTTTGAGTACAATTTTAACGTAAACGGCAACTATTCCTCTGCCATTAACAATATGTCACGCGCAACGGGCGACTTTACCGCTCAGGTGAGCGGGTCACTTGGTGTTATTGACAAACTCGCAGGAAGTTTCGCAAAGTTCGATTTGGCATCAAGCGGCATCCAAAGACTCACAGGCGTATTCAACAGCATAGGACAGGCAGATTTTCATCCTGCTATTTGACCTATAGAGAAAAGTAGGTTTCAAAAATCCTGCAATTTGACCTACACGCCAAGAAAAACGTTATCATGCTTAAACGTTGTGCTATTTTTATAGAATCACCACTTTACTTTGTCAGAAATTCTTACCTATATTACACTATTCATAGCCGACATACATCACCTAACAAGGGATACGCTTCAGGTATTCCTGACTATTAGGTGATGTTTGTAGTTACATAAAGAGATGAACAAATACGCTTCGGCAAATTGCAGTTTAATAAAATTTTTCATAATCAAATATGGTAAGCAAACAAAGTTTCGTAACTTCGCAACTACTTAATACACTTACTTTTTACTGATATGCTACAAAACAGACTTTTAGCTGGAGCTATTGTCCTGCTCACACTACTCACAGCCTGCAATAGCAAGAAGGGAGAAAGCAATATCCCTAACACTACTAACGAAGCTACAGCAGATACAATAGCTGCTGAACAAGTAGCAGACTCGACCATTTATGGCACCTCTGGCGAGGACTTTGGTATGAGCACGTTCTGTCTCATCACCGACAAGGGAGACACACTGCAAGTATGTCGCACAGCTAACGACGGAACGGACGCTAACATCTATGGAAGCATTGAATATGGCGACCGCTATGCCATGACTACACGCGATAATGGCGAATCACTGGGAGTACTCATCAACCTTACAGAATTAGATAAGAAACTTAAAAATTACGAAATCGTCAACGGCAAACTAATAGTAAAAGGTGACACCGTGGCGCTTGATAAGTATTTTAAATAATCAAAGACGCAATATGTTTTCAGGAATTGTAGAGTCAATAGCTCGCGTAGTGGCTGTTGAAAAGGACAGAGAGAATAAGCACTTCACGCTTTCATGCCCCTTTACTGACGAACTTAAGATTGACCAAAGTGTGGCACACAACGGCGTTTGCTTAACCGTCGTAAAGATTGAAGGCAATGAATACGTAGTCACTGCCATGGACGAAACGCTGAAGCGTTCTAACTTAGGCCTACTCCAACCTGGAGATGAGGTGAACGTTGAACGTTCTATGCAGATGAATGGTCGTCTGGACGGACACATCGTACAAGGACACGTTGACACTACCGCCACTTGCACCGACATAAAGGACGCTGACGGCAGCTATGAGTTTACCTTTACCTACGAAACGAACAATGAACTTATTAAACGTGGCTACTTTACGGTTGACAAAGGTTCGGTTACGGTAAATGGGGTAAGCCTTACCGTGTGCAACCCCACACGAGATAGCTTTAAGGTGTGCATTATCCCTTACACTTTCGAACACACCAACTTTCACAACATCAAGGTGGGCAGCAAAGTAAACCTGGAATTTGACATTTTAGGTAAGTACATCAGCCGAATGAACGAACTAACAAAGTAGAAGATGCTCAAATTATTGTGCATATTCATTGGAGGTGGATTAGGAAGCATTTGCCGTTATTCAGTGGGGGCTTATCTTATTCAATCCTCACAGGGTCGTATACCATGGGCCACCTTTGCCGCCAACGCCTTAG